>Ga0222654_1000197_pt1 | contig 49289 bp, 38 predicted proteins | sample AntAcemetagen421_FD_179805 | JGI IMG/M metagenome (GOLD analysis project Ga0222654, IMG submission 179805) | Saline water microbial communities from Ace Lake, Antarctica - #421 | ecosystem: Environmental > Aquatic > Non-marine Saline and Alkaline > Saline | place: Antarctica: Ace Lake...
AAGGCTAATACAAACCATATCCCATAATTCCATTAAGTAAATCGCTTCGTTATCGTTTTTTAAATCTGATATTTTCGCTACTTATAAAAGGAATTGTGAGGTCCCAGGAATCTCCTTTAAAATCTACTTCTATTTTCACCCCACTATTGTTTTCCCCTACAATTTTTGCGCGCGTTACAATTCTATCTCCGTTTCCAGGCGAAGGGATTAATAACCACACAAAGGTTGAACTGTCCGCTATATCACTGGTATAGATACTCGCAATATTTGGCTCGTATAGGTTATATTCTGGACTATACCAGCCTTGGATTTCAGGTTTTTCCTGACCTTTGATCATTTGTATATCAAAGGTAGATTTGCCAACAGGCATCACCTCAAGACTTCCTTCGGTATAACTTCCTACGATGGATTGCCCAATGCGCTTTACATCTGCTCCCGGATGCCAATGCCATAAAGTACTAATCGATCTGGGTTGGTCCGTAGTGATTCTATCTACAACCACCCAGAATTCCCCTCGAATATAAAAAAGGCTTCTATTATGATCTGCTCTGCCTTCCAGATCGATGAAGTCATCGAAGGAAGAAGATGCAAAATCATAATCCTTGGTAACCCTCACTGACTTACTTTCAAGTGGCTTCTCTGCCAATCGAGGTCCATCCTCCTGAACCTTACCATCGATTAAAACTAAATTATGCCCTTTGCTGCTTAGGGCATAGGGACGAAATTTCCTGGCAACCTCACCTGTATAGGCAAACCTTCCAGCGTCTACAAGAAAATCCTTACCAAAAGCTGCTACAGACAAATGCAATTTGTCATTGTGTTGGTGACCGCTTCCCCAGGGACCTATGTCAAAAAAGGACCAATGTGCCATCGAATCATAGCCACTTCTTGAAATTTGTTGACCTGCCCATGGTATAACATACGATGGTCCCTCGGAAGGTTTTTCCCCTTGGCTTCCATTACTTGCCAGATAGGCCCATTCCGGATGATTGTATTTTTCAGCCCCTTTAAGGATAAATGCCCGATCACTACCTCTATCGCCATCATTGTTCAAAACCCTGTACCCATCTGGCCTAATCGCTCTTGCAATGTACCAATACATGTTCTCTATGGTTTGGTTAAAATACTCTGGAAGCGTCCTACCAGCCTCATCACAAAGCGTCTTGAATAATTCAAAATTTATTAATGAAACATTGTGGTAATGAGAAGAAAGCTCCGTTTGCACGCCATCTGGATAAACCTGACCTCTCATACTTTCAGTCATTGTAGCTACCGCATAATCCATCCACTCAGAGGAAGCTTGGTACTCGGGAAAGTAAGCAACGACAGTCGCTAGTGAAGATATTTCCATGGTTAACCAATTGTTTCCACCATGGAAATTCCTATTGTAATGGGCATGATCCGGGAGACTACTCAATATTAACAAGCGAGTAGCAGGGGAAATATAGTCACTTTGAAGCATACCGTAAAAAACCCTTGACCAGGTCTTTACTCGTGCGGCCACTTCAAGCCCTCTCCAAATAGATTCTGATTTTTTTTCTGCCGGATAAGGCATGCTTGCTAAAATAAAATCTCTTAAAAACAGGTCCATGTATTCGGCATACTTTGGGTTCCCTGTTTCAAAGTATGCACCCATCACATAGGAAAGCTGACTGTGTCGGTTTGAGAGCCAAGCCCATTCCCTATCATTATTCGGTCCTTTATAGTACCAGTCCCTATGTCCATTTTCCAGCAAAGGAACTTTTCCTTTTACATTTTGAATTGTAAAAACATCGTTTAAAATAGTATCAGCATCGGCAATACTTTTTGAGGAAAACTCAGGCAAAGTTCTACGCAGGCCAAGTGCATTCTGAGATTCCTTATAATACGCCAATAATTCATTCGCTGCTTGCTCCCAATCCCCTTTAGAGGTGGCTGTTTTCACTTTTTCTAAACCCTTAAGCTCTAAATTTAAATCGTCAAATATCCCTTTTACTGTCTCAGGATAGGATTGGTATAAATCCTTCACCGTAGTAATTTCCTTCCAATTTTGCTGTGCAAAGGAAAATTGAAATACCAGTAAAAATAAAATCAGAAAAAGGTAATTTTTGGTTTTCTTTGGGTTCATTGTTTTTAAAATTATGTCAAAATTTACAATACAATAGATTTTTAAACTTTTGCTTGACAGGAAAATCAAAAAATTACTCAGAAGGCCTGTAGAGATCACTCTTTTTCTTCCAAGATTTGTTTAAGTTCTGCCAAAATAGTTGCTGCTTCGGCTTTTATCAATTCAAAATCATCACTTTTAGAGGCATTGTTAAGAAAATGAATCCAATGCTTCTCGGCTTTTTTTAGGGTTCTGGGAGTAATGTCAAATTCCGCATAGTCCAGATGGACCTTTGCAAGTGTGGAGGATTTGAAATTACCAAAAAGGTAGACACGAAATAGATCTACAAACTTATCAATAATATCAAATTCTTCTACCAGAGACACCAAACCACCATTGTTTTGCTGATTTGAAGGAAGGTGTATCACTTCAAAAAGCGTATCCAAGGTAGCTGATTTATTGTCCATCATTGAGAGCACCTTTGTGGCCAGGAAAGCATCTTCCATATCACTGGATTTTAGCACATGAATCAGTTTTTCCTGCACTTCGCTCCCACCTATTCTGACCAACTGTTCACCATATTTCATGGGCTCATCCTTGGTTTTATCCAGCAAATTATCAACTAATTTATCAATATTACTTTTTTCAACACTATCCATATAAGGGTATTAATTTGTTCATAATTTAGTCCTCCTGAATAAGCTACCTTTCTTTACAACCACAATGTGTAATTCTATTATGTGGTGGATCAACCAACATGAATACCATTACAGCAAGTGGATTAGAAACCATGCTTATTTCAAGTTGATTTTTAAGTAAAACCTTTTGATTTCACTTGTTCTCTTCTTTTGATTTTGGTAGCCTGCTTGCTTTTTTTAAAGCATCATGGATCAACCATTCCAATTGTCCATTAATACTCCTGAATTCGTCTGCCGCCCATTTTTCCATGGCTTTCATCAGCTGTTCATCTATACGCAGGGCAAAAGGTTTTTTCTGTGCCATAAAATTTTATCATTCACTTTTAAGGGTTTATTTTCAAAATTCCGAACCCTTAATGAAATCTTCTTCTTTGTCATGAATGGAAGCACCCAAAAAAAGCCATCGCTTTTTACTGTCCCTTTATAGGATCCAAAAAGAAGGAGCACCATTGCCTTATTCGGCTCTACGATAAAAAAGCCTGGTATAACAAAACCGAGTACCATTAAACTCGGCACAAAAAGAAAAGGTATTTTATCAATAAAGGCAAAAACGAGGAATGCCAACAGGTAGAAGGTCACGAATACCATGAAGTATCCGGATTGGGGTTTAATTGTCTTTTCCATATTATTTTGATATTATTTAAATTTAAAAACAATAATCAAATATCCCCTTAACTAGTCAAAAAAGATTTTCGTTTGGATCTTGATTTCCGAGTTAATTAACCTGAATATTGTCAAATTAAAAAATTAATTCAATCCGAAATACTAATAAAAAATGATGGAAAATGAGGTTTTAAACCTCAAACGTGAAATGGGCAATAGTTATTTTATTGCTGGATGGAATCACTTCCAGAAAAAGTTCATGGAATTCTATTGCATAACAAGATCTAAAAGAGGGGAAAAAAGCATGCTAAAAATTTAAAAAACATGCCTTCAAGTAATTAAACCCTCATTAATCAAAATTTTAATGATTATTTATATAAAAGGGCAGAAGGTAGATTCATTTTTTTTTATATTGTCAAAATAATTTGATCAATCACGCAAAAAACAAAGTATAAAAACTTCTAAACCCAATCTCAATGAACGAAAACATCAACAAAAGTGCACTCTTTAACGGGAGCTGTTTTGCACTGATCACAACCGCTTTCACCTTCAGTATCCGAGCTGGTATACTGCCACAACTTGGTGAAGAATTCGGGCTCTCTGCGGCTCAGCTAGGATTTATTAATTCAATGTGGTTTTTGGGTTTCCCAATATCCATGATTATTGGTGGTATTGTTTACCACTCTTTTGGTCCTAAAAACATCATGAGAGTAGCTTTTGTAGCCCATACCTTAGGTATTCTATTAACCATTTATGCAGGCGGCTACACCACATTATTGATTTCCACCCTATTTATAGGCTTTGGAAATGGATGTACAGAGGCAGCTTGTAATCCCATGATTGCCGACATGTATTCAGGGGTAAAAATGAATAAAATGCTGAACAGGTTCCACATGTGGTTTCCCGGAGGAATAATGATAGGAGCCTTGATCTCTAGTTTTATGAGTGGATTAAATTTAGGATGGGAAGCTCAGATGTGGGTTACCTTGATTCCTACGGTTATTTATGCAGTTTTATTCTTTGGTAAAACCTTTCCAAAAGCAAAAGTGGAAGGTGCAACCTTGCTACTCAACAATTTCAAGGCATTATTTAGCCCTGTTTTCCTGTTTCTTTTCGTTTGTATGGCCTTTACTGCCATATCAGAATTTGGACCCCAGCAGTGGGTAAACATCGTTTTGTCTAGTAGTGGAGCTGATGCCATGATCATATTGGCATTGACAACGGGAGTGATGGCCGTTGCTAGATTCTTTGCTGGACCTGTGGTGGAGAAACTTGGACAAACCGGAGTGTTACTAAGCGGTGCAATTTTAGCTACCATTGGTATTTACTTATTCAGTATCGTTACAGGACCTGCTGCTTATTTTGTTGCAATAATATTTGCCTTAGGAGTAGCTTATTTCTGGCCGGTTATGGTCGGTGCTATAGCGCAACGCGTACCGCTAAGCGGCGCTTTGGGTATGTCCATCATTGGAGGAATAGGTATGTTTTCTACCGCTATTTTTCAACCCATCATTGGTGGCTGGATTGATTCTTCCCGTGCAGAAAAAAGTGCCGAGGGTCTATCAGGAGATGCATTAGAGTTGGCCGCAGGGCAAGCTACACTCGAAAATATGACCTATTTCCCACTAATATTAATCGTTCTTTTTACGATATTCTTCTTTTGGCAGAAAAACTCTAAAAAGACAGAAATGGTAAGTCCTGTTTGATTTTAGTAAATTCTTTTTAAAATTTTAAAAGGAGTCACAATAATTGTGACTCCTTTTATTTTGATAAAACTCGAGCGTATTTTTAAAGCATGCATTAGCCATCTATAATGTGCTTTTTTTGAACCAATCCTATGGAATATACGGTTATAAGGGTTTGAAATCACTTTAAAAAACCAAACCAATCCCACTATGTTAGACGATTACCTGGCACTAGAATTCTGGAACAACACGACAAAAGATTATTTGATAGCAATGGGCTTTATCGTTATTGGTATTCTGATAGTAAGCGTGTTTAAAAAAACACTGTTAAATAAAATTAAAAAGCTTACCGAAAAAACAGCAACTAATTTTGACGATTTTTTAATAGAGGCTATAGAAAAATTTGTCATCCCCGCTGTTTATATTTCCATTGTTTTTACGGGAATAAAAACCCTGACAATATCGGATGGGTTTAGGGGTATTATCATCAATGCACATAAAGTAATTCTCGCCTATTATACTTTTAGGCTTGTATCCCAAGTTTTAACACTATTATTGAAAACATGGGTTAGAGAGCAAGAAAATGGTGAAGAAAAAGTCAAACAAATCGGGGGTTTAATACTCATTATCAATATGCTGATATGGGGTATTGGCTTTTTATTCCTATTCGATAATCTTGGGTATGACGTCACTGCTATTGTAACAGGTATGGGCATCGGCGGCATAGCAGTTGCTTTGGCCGCTCAGAATATTCTAGGTGATTTATTCAACTATTTTGTAATCTTTTTTGACAGACCTATAGAGATTGGTGATTTCATTGTTATAGACGATAAAAATGGCGTTATTGAGAAAATAGGTATTAAAACTACCAGAATTAAAACACTTTCAGGTGAGCAACTTGTTGTAGCCAATAGTGATTTAACTAGCTCAAGAATCCACAATTTCAAAAAAATGCAAAGGAGAAGAATTCTGTTTGGCATTGGAGTTAGTTATGAAACAAATAAAGAAGACTTAAAAAAGATACCGCTAATTCTTAAGGAAATCGTTAACCACCAGAAACCTATAACTTTTGATCGAGCTCATTTTAAAGAATTTGGGGATTCCAGTCTAAATTTTGAAGTGGTTTACTATATAGAGGATGCAGCATACAACACCTATATGGACATTCAACAACAAATTAACTTTGAAATTTTTGACAAGTTCCATTCTATGGGAATAGCTATTGCCTTCCCTACACGTACATTGTATCTTAGAAATGAAAATGAGCAAAAACTTAAAATCGAAGGCACTTCAAATGCTGAAACCTCTAGTGAAAATTCAAAATTAGAGCTTTAGGTTTCACATTGTATGGATAAATGAATATCTAAGTTACATTCAATTCGTGTATTTAAGGATCCTTTTTGAATCATGACTTACAATCAAATTTACTTTTTAGGACCAAAAGCCAAAAAACGAGGTTAAATAATTGAAAATATTTAACCTCGTTTTTTTATTGGTGAAATGTATTTGTTTTTAAATTCAGTAAAACGTCCCAATAAAATCAGAAACGTTAAAAAGTAGCCAATCAATCTTATGGCGTCGAAAAAAACCAATTATCCTTTGACTTTAAGGCATTTACACAGTAAAATAAAAATCAAACAACTCTTTATCACTAAAGATAAAACATGCTGATTTTCAACTATTTACGGTTAATTAAAACATGAAAAAGTGAATTCTTATAGGATTCGAATGCAGCAAAATCACCTAAACCGATTGCTTCATTATATTTTCATTTTGCCCATTTATAATTTTAAATTGATCATTTCACAAAATAAATCTTAGTTTTTTTAACTAATTTTATCTGTTTCACAATAAACCCACCAAACTAATGCCTTTATTATAACAATCTAAAAATATTAAGTGAAAATTTTTACCATTTATTTATTCTTTCACCAATAATTTTTTAAACTTGTTGAAGAAATAAACACTTTGAGGTATCTACCCACATAATCTTTAATAATTAATTGCCCAACTTATCGATACTAAAAAAATATTAAAATAATCCAACATTATTAATTGGATGTTAAATGCATTTTAATTAGTTTTACATACTAAAATATAGGTGTGAAATTAATATTAGGTATAATTATTCTACCAAGAACGGGATATCTTATTAAGATATTTATGGATTATACCAAAAGTAAATTTTTGGTACGAAATTTCATTGCACAATTGTGCCAACGCTAACAATTAATTACCCAAGCGAAGGCAATTCAAGTGTGTGAATAATCAAGTTAGAGGAGAGGGTCCATATGTGGAGAAAGCCAACTATTAAGCTCCACTTCAACAACCTATCTAGGTCTTTAGATTTTGAGTAGAGAATTTTATGCGTTTTCAAATCTAAATTGAATAAACATCGTCAAACCAACAACTAAATACGAGTTTCAATGAATACCACTTTACCAAAGCTAATTCTATGTTTCGGCTTTTGCCTCCTGAGCATAATGGCGAATGCTACGGATTATTATTTTTCGAATGAAATCGGGAATGATTCCAGAAATTCAACACAAGCACAAAACCCAGACACTCCATGGAAAACTATTAACAAATTAAATGCCATTTTCTCGAGTTTAAAGCCAGGTGATGCTATTTATTTTAAAAGGGGAGATGTTTTTTATGGCACCATAAAAGTAAACGCTGGAGGCTCTCCAGGTAACCCAATTAAGCTAGATGCTTATGGGTCAGGTGAAAAGCCGGTAATTACCTCTTTTGAAAAAGTAAAAGGATGGAACCCTATAGGTAACGGAAGGTATGAAAGTACGAACTCCTTTTCAAGTTATGAATCAAATATTGTGTCTATAGATGAAAAAATTTATGAAAAGGGAAGGTACCCAAATAGTGATGCTCCAAACGGTGGTTATTTAACGGTTTCTTCTTCTTCCGGCAATTCCTCAGTAAGCAGCAATGAATTATCTGGAGCAGCAAATTTCAGTAACGGTGAAATTGTAATCAGAAAAAATCAGTGGATCTTAGACAGACATGACATAAAATCTAACTCCGGTGGAACCGTAAATTACACAGGTTCTGGTGCTTACAGTCCAACCAGTGGATTTGGCTTTTTTATACAAAACCACCTTTCTACTTTAGATAAATTTGGAGAATGGTTTTACAATAGCAGTAGGAAATTAAATGTCTATTTTGGAAATACAAATCCAAGTGACGGTGAAGTTTTAGTGAGTACCCTGGAAAATCTTCTCATCAAATCTTATAATGTAGACCATATTTTGGTACAAAGTCTACATTTTAAAGGAGCCAATAAAGATGCAATATATATTGGTGAAGGGAAAGATGTTGTCATCAACAACTCCGATATTGAATATTCTGGAGAGAATGGCATTACTTCCTTGAATATTCAAGAATTAAAAATTACCAATTGTAGGATCAACTACTCCATGAATTCAGGTCTAAACCTAAGGTATGGAAATAACAATGCAATCATTAAAGGTAATGTAATTGAGAACAGCTTTCCATTCCCCGGTGGAGGTCAAAATGAAGATAATAACGGAAATGGCATATTAGTATCAGGCGACAATGTCCTTATTGAAAATAATACGATAAAACAAATAGGCTTTAATGGCATTACCTTTAGTGGTAACAATATCACCATAAAGAACAATTTAATACAGCAATTTTGTCTATTGAAAAATGATTGCGGTGGTATTTATACCTTTGGAGGTAAAGACATTAAAAATTTTAGTAACCGAAAAATTGAAAAAAATATCATATTGGATGGGATATCCTCAAATGATGGCACGCCACATTACGGCTCTGCCACCCACAATCCTCAAGGAAGTGGAATATTTCTTGACGATAATGTTAACGGGGTAGAAGTGATCAATAATACCATTGCAAATACAAACTATTCAGGCATAAAGGCTTCTAATGTATTTAATATTTCTGTTAAAAACAATGTTTTTTATAATTCCTATATCCAAGCATTGGTTGGTAATAGTAATCGGGGAGCTGATACAAGAAATGTAGACTTTTCCGACAATGTTTTCTTCTCAAAATATTCAGATCAATACGCTTATCGCATCAATTCTTTTAAAGATGATATCGGCAATTTTGGTAATTTTAATAATAATTACTTTGCCAGACCTCTTGGGGATAACCATAGTATTTACCTTTCTTACAATAGAAATAATGTAAGAAGCATCGATATTCAAGATTTAGCCCAATGGAAAAAAAGCTTTAATAAGGATTTGTCCTCCTCCCTATTTGTGCAGGATGAAATCCAACAATTTAGCATCAATAAGCTCATAGGACCTTTACTTTATGATAATTTATCATTTAGTAACGGGATAGACGACTTTAATTGTAATGAATGCACGCAATCCTGGGAATCCAATGGTATATCGGGTGGATCTATAAAAATCGAAAGCCCTGGATACTCTTCAGCATTAGTTAAAATAGGAAGTGTAAGCAAAGACAAAAATTATATCGTAAAATTTAAGGCCAAAAGTAATAAAAAGGGTTCATTAAGAGTAGTTCTTAGGTATGCGGGAACTCCATGGGAAATCGTCTCCCCTAGTACAGCTGTAGAATTGGGCACTGAAGTAAAGGAATATTCTGTAATGATTAATCCTTATGATGATGTACCTAAGCCTGTAATAATGTTTATTTCTGATGTTGGCAACTGGGAATATTGGATGGACGATTTGGAAATAAAAGAGGCGGATGTGGAAATAACAGACCCCAACAAAGTATTCCTTTTTGAATACAATGCTTCAGAATCGAAAAAGTCCATTGCTTTAGACGGAACTTTTAAAGATGTAAAAGGCAACATTCTTTCTGGAAGTATAGCTATTGAACCTTATTCCTCAGTTCTTTTGGTAAGAACATCTGAAGCAAGTAGCCCTGTACAGATAGTAGATCAAGAAGTGAAAATCACTTCTCCTAGCACCAACAGCAGTTATAACCTAGGAGAAGAATTAAAAATCGAAGCCCAGGTGACTCCTAATACTGAAAACATCAGTCAAGTTGAATTTTATAATGGGGATAAATTAATAGGAAAGGCCACTGAACAGCCTTATACGTTAAGCTGGAAAAATGAAGAAGTGGGAACTTTCCAATTAAAAGCGGTGATCATAAATAATAGTAATAATAAAGTAGCCACCTCAGCACCCATTGCCGTAAAAATCAATAGTGTTGTTCAAGAAAAAGTTGGAGACACAGAAGGTTCTTTTGCATTACATATTAATATAGGCGCAAACGAAAGTGCAACGTATGAAGGAAAAGAATTCGTTGATTTAAGTACCACAAAAATCCAAACTGGTGTTTCTAATAATCGTAATGTAGAAAATAGCAAAGAAGGAGGTATTTTCCAAACCATTTCATTCAATGAAAATCTTGACTATAGAATCCCATTACCTAACGGAACCTATACCGTTCAAACTTTCCATCAAGAAGTTCACTTTGGCTTAAATGGAGTTAGTGGTGGCAAAGGAAAACGTGTATTTAACATACGGATTGAAAACCAAACTAAATATGATGACCTAGATCTATATGCCTTAAATGAAAATGAAAAAGTGGTACTTACCCATGAAAATATTGAGGTCAAGGATGGATACTTGGATTTAAACTTAACTGCGTCTACCAACAATGCTATTATATCAGCATTATCTATTGTGGAGAAGGGAAACATTTCTGTTCAGCCCATTGAAGGAGCAAAATACATCAATGTAGGGGGACTTTTAGATGAAAAGTATGATGGTAATCTATTTATTTCGGACTATACAATCAAATATTATTCAGAATCAGGGACTTCTGAGAACACTACCACATCTTCGGAATCCATGTTTCAAACCAATAGATTTTCGGAAAATTTAATCTATAAAATACCTGTTAATAATGGTATCTATAGGATTAAAACTTACCACATAGAAAATTACTTTGGGGCCACTTCTTCAAATGGAAAAGCAGGTTTACGTGTATTTGACATTTTTATCCAAAATCAATTGGTGAAAAGCAGTCTTGATTTGTACGCTACGAATGGCAACAAGGAAATCACGATGTTATTTAATGATGTTGAAGTAAAAAATGGAGAATTGAAAATAGAACTTAATGCCTCTATTAATAACGCCATATTATCAGGGATCGCCATTATTCCTATGAGTGGATTATATGACCAATTCGATGAGGATTCTTTCTTTATCAATGCAGGAAGTGAAATCGGCACCTCATACAAAGGAGTCGATTTCGTCTCTGAGAATAGCGCCATCCCTATTCCCATTAATTCCCGCCGATATAATGTTCCGACGTCCAGTTCGGATCAACTGTTCCAATCGCATCGGTTTGGGAAAACATTGGACTATAAATTCCCGGTATCTAACGGGAAATATACAGTGATCACCTACCACCACGAGAACTATTTCGGTGAAATAACTGATCTTACCGGACTAAATAACAGGGTATTTGACATTTATATTGAAGGAAATAAAGTAAAAGATAATGTCGACCTATATTTAGAAAATACAAATCGCCCTGTGGCCCTTCGTTTTGAAGAAATTGAAGTGTCTGACGGCATCCTAAACCTTAATTTAAATGGTTTGGCCAATTTTGCGCTAATATCAGGGATAGCCGTATTTCCAAGTTCAAAAGAGAATTTAGGCAACTCGAATTTGAGACAAATTATAGGAGAAACTGAAGAAATGGCTATTCTTAGTGAATTGCGAGAGACTGGAATTCAGGAAAATTTCGAAAATAAACTTTATCCTAACCCCGCAGTTTCAACTGCTACTTTACAATTAGGTAAGGATATTGGAAGGTTCCATATCAGTATTCATAACTTTAACGGTCAGTTAATAGACTATTTTGATTCTGAGAGAATAGTAACTACAGAAGGTAAGTATGAAATTCCAGTGCACCATCTAAAACAAGGCATTTACGTTGTAACGCTTTCATCAGAAGCTGAAGTCTTCGATAGGATGAGACTCACTGTCACTCCTTAAATAAATCACCCTTTGAATTGAAGACCCTGAATACATCAGGGTCTTTTTTTTGCCTGTATACCTGTCTTCCGCTAGCTGTTATTTCACTTTTTGCAAAGCCTGGAATTCATCACAATGGCTTTTATCTAAGATATCAGAAAAACTTTCCCACCCACTCCGTATAAGAACGAACAGCACACATCATCCTTTCTCAGCCGTTTCACATCAGCTCAATTGCGCAGTGAAGCCAATTGAGCTCCTGATCACAGGCTACCTGTCAGACCGATCTTCAAATCACACCTTATATATAACAGACTTGTAACAACTCCTACAGTCTAGGATAGCCTATCTGTTTTACCATATCTTTTTTCCTAATCCCTTACTTCCCCTATTTCCTTCTACCTGAATCAAACTTTCAGCAGGTAAATCTTTCAAGTATTGCCTTTTATTGAAAAAAGTGAAAAATATTTAAAAAAACTTTTCGCTGCCATTTTTTAGATCATCGACAAAATTCAGAATCTCAAAAGCAAAATTCATTTCACCTATTGAAATTATTCAATACTTCCTTCCCTATCTCAGTTTCTAGAATAAGTATAAAGTTTGTTTATAAGAATTTTATACTGTTTATTATCAGAATGAGATTCATATTTAGAATTTCATTTTGATATATATGAAAATCAAAAAACATAATTCTTTCTATCGAATTACTTTTTTAACACTTCATAAATCAAAAATACTAGGACAAAATTAACAAACACCTTAAATATATGGTGGTTGTGAAAAATAAAAAAATATAAACTTTAAATTTCTGTACCATGAAAGCGTTATTTTTCTCCATTTCCTTTCTGATTTCCTTAGCAATGTCACCTACCCAGGGACATGCTACAAATTACTATGTTTCTCAGGAATCTGGAAATGACTCAAGGTCTTTGGCGGAAGCTCAAAACCCAGCCACTCCATGGAAATCAATCGATAAAATCAATTCGCTGTTCAATTACTTGAAGGCTGGTGACGCCATCTTGTTCAATAGAGGAGAAGCTTATTATGGGACTTTACACATTAGTGCTTCAGGCTCTTCTACTTCTCCTATTAAAATCGGTGCGTATGGCTCTGGCTCTAATCCAGTAATTACTTCCTTGAAAACTGTGAACGGTTGGAAGGCTATTGGCAACGGGATTTTTGAAAGTTCTTCTTCAATTAACACCAGTACTGTTCAGGTGCTTTTGATCAATGGGGAAATTCATGAGATGGGAAGATATCCTAACAGTGACCTTGCCAATGAAGGATACCTTACTATTGATGATTTAAGTGGCAAATACGCCATCTCCGGCAATCAATTGAGCAGTTCACCAAATTGGAAGGGTGCAGAGGTAGTGATCAAGAAAAATCAGTGGATCATAAATACCCATCAAATAGAGGAACATAGTGGCCAACAAATTCAATACAATGGTTCAACCAGTACCTACCAGGCTGAAGTTGATTTTGGTTTCTTTATCCAAAATCATATCAAAACGCTCGATACTTTTGGAGAATGGTATTTCAATCCTGCCACAAAAAAAATGAATGTCTACTTCGGCAATAGCAACCCTTCTTCCATGAAAGTAGAAGTAAGTACCTTAGCGAATTTATTGACCAAAGACTATAGGGATGAAAATATCACTATAGAAAACATTCATTTTAAAGGTGCCAACAATGACGCAATCGAATTAAAAGGAGGGAGAAATATAAAGATAAGTGATTCTGAAATCAATTTTTCTGGTGAGAATGCCATCCTTGCTTTAAGTGTGCTGGACTTGGTAATCGAAAGAAATAGCATCAGCAATACCTACAACAACGGCTTGTACCTTAGGTATGGCAATGATGGTGCGGTCATCAGAGACAATGATATAAAAAACACAGCCTTGATCGCAGGAAGAACAGGAAATGAGGATGCTGCGGGGATTGGTATTTTTGTAAGTGGAGAGAAAATATTGGTTCAAAACAATGCCATTGTCAATTCAGGATTCAATGGTATTCAGTTTAACGGTAATTATACCGTTGTTAAGAATAACTATGTAGATACTTTCTGTCAGATCAAAGGTGACGGTGGAGGAATTTACACCTTTGGTGGGGTTAGATACCAAGGATATATAGGCAGGAAAATCGAAGGTAACATCATTGTGAACAGTATCGGAAGCAAAGGTGGAATTCCTAACAAAGGTGTCAATTATAAGCCTTTGGCAGAAGGCATCTTCCTGGATGACAACGCCAACAATATCGAAATCAGTGGCAATACCATTGGCAATACTGAAAACAGTGGTTTGAAAATGTCTAACGTGAACAATATCTCTGTAACAAACAATACTTTTTTCAACTCTCATTCTTCCATTACTATGGGGAACAGTGTTATCGGTGAAGACACAAGAGATGTTAGCGTCCTTAACAACCAGTTTTTTGTCAAGACTTCTGATCAAAATTCCTATTCCATCAAAACGTACAAAAATGATATCCAATCAATGGGTAGTTTTGATAAAAACTATTTTTTCAGACCTCTTGGTGATGCGTTCAGTATCCAAAACGAATACGTAAACAATGGTGAAAAAGTAGTAGCCATAGACAACCTGGAGCAGTGGAGCGCTAAATTTGGTAAAGATAAAAACTCGGTGAGTAATTCAGTAGAGCTCTCTACTTATACTGTTACTAAGAAAATCGGTTCTAGCTTATATGCTAATTCTTCCTTCGATCAAAATGTAAAGGGTGTATCCTGCAACAATTGCCAACAACAATGGGAATCTACCAGCAAAACAAATGCAGGAGCCCTTAAAATTACTAGTTCAGGATCTGGTTCTATTAAGATAAACTTAGGTCAATTGAAGAAAGACAAAACCTATTTATTAAAGTTCAATGCTTTGGCTAACAAAGTGGGAAACATTCAAGCCTATTTAAGGTACACTGGCACCCCTTGGGCGAAATTGTCTGCCATGACTACTTTCGAAGTAAATACTAGCCTTAATGGTTTTGAAGTGCTTGTTTCTCCTTACACAGATGCAAGTGAGGTGTCTCTTATGATCGCCACTTCTGAGACTAATTTCACCTATTGGATGGATGATTTGGAATTTGTAGAAGTAGAAGCCTCGTTTATTGACCCTGAAGAAGAAATTGTATTTGAATACAACCCTACTAAAAGCAGCAAGACAATTGCCTTGTCTGGCGAATATGTAAATGCGAAATTAGAAAAATTCTCAGGACAGATTACTATCCCTGCATATGGCTCAGTAGTGCTTATCCGTGTTGGTAAAGCAAGTGAGCAAGAGCCTGAAGTTATCAAAACCCCGATTATCGAATTGTCCGTTAAGGAAGACCTTGGCCAGATTACCGAAGGTGACAAAATTACTTTGAGCAGTGAAGTCACTAACCTGGACAACAATATCACAAAAGTAGACTTCTATTGTGGTTTGAAATTGGTAGGTTCTTGCGAGGAAAAACCTTACCAGGCTGTCATAGAAGAAATCCCTTCCGGTGGAAACTATGTATGGGCTTCTGTAACAGATAAAGAAGGAAATGTAAGCACTTCTTCTGAAATAGAGTTTACCGCTGAAAAGAAAGCGGTAGTCGTTATCGAAAGCAAGCCTGTTGAAAGTGGATCTAGTGAAGCATTGGCCGGATTCTATTACCATGTTGGTTATGAAGGTACGATAGCATACAATGGTCAGGACTTCGAACAACTTAATAGCGACTTCCTAATCTCGTCAGGATCGAATGTCTCTAATAACGATCAAGCCAGCAAAGAGGTGTTGTTTCAGTCTGGAAGGTTTGACAATGAGCTTTTATTCAAAATACCTTTAGAAGATGGAGTATATACTGTTCAAACTTATCACAACGAATTGTACTTTGGACAAAACGGAAGATCCGAGAGAGCGGGACAAAGGGTGTTTGATATCGCTATCGAGGGTAAAGTAGTCAAAGACAACCTGGACTTATTTCTGGAAAGCAAAAATCAGGAAACTATCCTTACTTTTAGCACTATTGAGATTACTGACGGGTTCCTTAACCTGGACCTTACAGCCTCGTCAAACAACAGCCTGATTTCTGGAATTGCTATTGTTCCAGTGGTATCAGTGATCCCTGAAGCGCCTGAGCAAACACAAGGAATTACCATGTACCTTAACACCAGCTACCAGGATGCCGTTACCTTTCAAAACAACGTTCACGTTTCAGGAAGTGAATACATCAGTTCGCCAAACTCCAAGACTTATACCAATACCAATGCAAGCAGCGAAAAGATCTTCCAGTCAGAGCGGTACTCTTCTTTATTGAATTTCCTAGTACCGGTGGAGAATGGAACGTATACCGTGAAAACTTACCACAATGAGTTGTATTTTGGCAAAGGTGGTTCATCTGCCAGAGAAGGCAGAAGGGTTTACGACATCCTGTTGGAAGACAAAGTGGTTAAAGACAACTTTGACATCTTTACCTACAACAACAACCAACAGACGATCCTTACTTTCGAAGGAATCGAAGTAAAAGATGGTGTTTTAAGTCTACAATTGATCGCAAGCCAAAACAATGCTTCCATCTCTGGCATATCGATAATCCAGGAAAGCAAAGAAGGTACTCAGACACCCGGCTCTGACCACCTTTACTTTTTAAACACTGGTGGGAATTCAAATGCCACTTTAAATGGTATCACTTACCTTGCCGAAGCAAAAACGGAACAATATTACAACCAAGGTACTGGTCGTTACGAAAACACTAAAATAGATGTGGAGCCACTTTTCCAAACAGAAAGAAGTGGGAAAAATCTGAAATACACCATCCCAGTTCCCAATGGAACCTACACTGTCTTTACCATGCACAATGAAGTATGGTTTGGGTATGCTGGAGGTACTGCTAAAGCTGGAAAAAGAGTCTATGACATCGCCCTTCAGGGTAAGGTGCTGAAAAGTGACTTTGACCTTTTTGTGGAAAACAACAATGCGCCTGCACTGCTTTCTTTCGAAAATATCGAGGTAACGGATGGTGTTTTAACCTTGGAATTGAATGCCTCAGTCAATAATGCAAGTATCTCTGGCATTGCCATCATAGGAAACGCCGCTAAGAGTGGCAACATTGCTGCTAACCTGAGAACGGCTAAAAAATCTTACAACAGAGGGTACAAAGAAATGTACAAAAGAGGTTATAAAGAAATGGATGTGTACACTGAAACTGTTGCTACTGATCAGATCCGTATCTTCCCTAACCCTGCTAAAGGAAGGGCTACTTTAGAAATCAATACTGAAATTGGTCAGGGAAGAGTCCTTATCCACAACATGAACGGTCAGTTGGTTAGCCATTTTGATTTAAGTGGGATTCAAACTACTAACAATCAGTTTAACATACCCCTTGACAATCTTTCTCAAGGTGTCTACCTCGTAAGTATAAGCAACGAGCAAACAATCATCAATAAGCAAAGACTAATAGTTAACCCTTAATCAAACGGTTGAAATTGAAAAAGATCCCTGAAGTGTTTTCAGGGATCTTTTTTTTAATTTGTATTCGAAAAAAATGATAAGTAACTAAATTGGATTGATATAAATCTATTTTTTTAGATTTAAGCCGACCTTATGGAAATCAATAAAATGGATTCCTCATTGGCGTTAAAAACAAAAAATCTGTCTGAGGCCTTTTCGGCTGAGTTTGTCCGCCGCGGCGGATCATCACGTAATAGAATATCTATCGCATATTTCGGATTTAGCCAGGGACTGATTCATTTTGCGTTAAGATTTACATACAGCTCCTAAGTAGCGTAGCGAAACAAGGCCAAAAATGAAGAGGAAGAGATACCGATTAAATAGTAGCTTTTACTTTCAAATCATTTTTAAACGATTAACATTTTCCTATGGAAAAAAGTAAATCTTTAAAAAGTTAAATGGAATTATACCACGCCCACCCTTCCTATGAAATTTTTAATTCGAATATTTTTAATAAGTAAACTTACTTAGTTTTGGCCAGTTCCAAACTGGTAGGGATAAAATGATGTGTTTTGCAAACTCGACCAGCTGGAGAGGTCCAAGGGTAAATGATTTGGCTAAACCCAGAGAGACTGGTAATTCCCTAATAGCCTCCTGCTTCCGCTGGAGGCTATTGATTGAGAGGTTTTGTAAAAGGCATAAAACCTTTGAAAAAAATAAATATGGAATTATCGAAACCAGGTTTGGGTATCCAACCAATCAGCTCTATTCAAAACTTTCTTTTCTAGGTCAAGGATATACTTTGCCCGATCGTCTTCACTTTCTAATACCAACAATTTTTGGGTATGGTCCCAAACCGTATCTCGCCATTCAGTGATTAACTTAAGCAATAAAATTTCATCAAGCCGTCCCATAAGTTTATCGATCAGATCCATCGCAGGTGAATATTTCTCTACCACCTCATCCTGGACTTTGTCGATAGTTTCGCTAATAATCAAATTAACCAAACAATGATCCTGGTACCTTTTTACCCGCATTTCATCAGACAAACCTGTCCATTCTGGGGAAAGCATGTCATACAAGGTAAGGACCAAATCATAATTAATATGGGAATTCACCCCCAGTAATAAATGTTGAATTACATGAAGCTTCTTGGTTGCTGCTGCCTTATGAACTTCCTTCCACACCGTTGGCGTTTCCCCTCCACAATCGTAACAGGTCAGTGCGTCAAAATAATAGTCAGCAAAACGATTCAAAAGCTGGTTTACCCATTTTGTATCGTGAAATTTATTCTGCTCTATAGCGACGAGCATATTGGCTGTCATCATGCTATAACAATGAAGAAAAATTGTTCGATTGTCTTTGTTCGCTTCAAATTTTCTGACAATCACCATCATTTTATCGACTATACCACTGTTGACCTCCATAATTTTTGTTCTTATAAATATTAATTCACCAGAGGGCATTTATTTCGGATTATTCCGCCATTCCTTCATGCCCAAAAGACAATGCGTAAATTAATTGATGAACTTACTACTAATCAACATTTAAACCAACTCTTCTGTGGTTTTTTGAGGCCGTTCACAAAATAAAACAACAGAATAAAATAATTTAACAGTAGATACTTATTTACGCCTACCCAATCAAACTATTCGAATCCGTTTTTTGAGCAATCTGACGACTTTCTTATTAAAATAGGTAAAGTGCTGATCCACCCCCTATGGAAAACTAAATAAAATTGTGACGGGCTTTTCGCCCATTGGAACCGCGAAGGTTTTAACTTATATTTATTCACTAAACAACCAGGGGAGGCATGGATTCCGACTTATCGGAACGCTAAAGAAAGTTATATCAAAGGAGAGCCAATCGTTTCCTAACACCTCTTAAGTGATTGGTCGAAGCCTTTGCCTTTAAAATGAAAACAACCTTATGAAGATCAACAATCTAAAACAAAGGCCAGAAATTAGTGACAAACCCAAGTTACAGAAGAGTTATAGTCAATTTGAAAAATTGATAGCAGAACTCAGAAAGAAAGAATTACCTAACAAAGTAATTGAGCTTATCAATGTCTCTATTGATGAATTAAATTCTAGTTCGGAGAAAGAATTGTGCAGTAAGACAAAAAAGCTGCAAGCAAAAATTGTTGCCCTAATCGAAAAAGAACTGAAAATTGTCACCAAAAACCACTACCGAAATACTTGGATGGCGTTGGGAATGGCAGCCTTTGGTATTCCTCTGGGCGCTGCTTTTGGCGCAAGTCTAGGAAACGTGGGTTTTATAGGAATTGGCTTACCCATTGGTATGGCTATTGGGCTTGCCACAGGTACAAGCATGGATAAAAAAGCGCTTGAGGAAGGAAGGCAACTCAACCTGGAATTGAAATTCTAAGAACAATGGACAAGCTTTGGGACAGTTTGAGGAATCGGGTGACTTGATACCATGTTTCCTTACCCTTTGCTTTGCTTTAGGACAATTCACCCTAACACTTTCAGCGTTATCTTTTTAGCTAAGAAACCAGCATTGACTTTTCACGAATTGGAAGGGTGAACTTTTTAATTTATATTTACCATTCAGGATGCGTTGATTGTATCACCTTAATGCAGAATCCCTTATAAAATCAAATTCTAACACTGAATGAATTCTAAATGGGCTATTCCGTATCAAGAGTGATATTTGACCTATAGCAATTATATTAACCATAGAATGCAATTGTTTAATAAAAACAGACGAGAAGTATTTAAAAATATTCTTTATTCTCGAAGAATTTTGGCTCAATATTATTCTCTAAAGAAGATAAAATACCATGATTTTTCAATCATTTCAGACAATTGCTGGGGTCGGGAATTCTATAAATTCCTTGAATTACCCTATATAACCCCAACAGTTGGCATCGGTATTGGAAATGACTTTTTGGATTTTATTGAAAACTTAAATAGTGAGTCTGCACATGAGGTTAAAGAATTGGACCAAACCCATTGCTACCCAATCGTTGGGGAAATTTATCCTGTGGGAAGCACACCCTATGCTAAAATCCACTTTTTACATTATAAACGGTTTGATGTAGCCCAAAGGCTATTTCGGATGAGGTATAAAAAAATTAACAAGAATAGAATTTTCTACAAAATCGATTTTGATTTTTATAGTAGTCATACTTCTGAAAACATAAAACGCTGGAACAAAATGAAATTACCCAATAGTGTTGCCTTTTATTCCGATGACACGCTTAAATTTTATTCGGGTAAAATACACAATGGTATTTATATTAAAAAGAAAAAAAGTATTGACAATAATTATATATTCGGTTACACTCAGAAATATTTTGATTATATATCATGGCTAAATACTGGTATCCCGCGCCAGAACTATCAGTACCGAATTCTTAATTTTATTTTGTTAGACGATAGTACAAACCTGAGATTCATTCAGTTTTTAAAATCCGCTTTGAATTTTTTCACCTTAAGACCTAAGAAGGCAAAACCTTGAAAGGTTTAACAGTGAGAATAATATTGACAACCTTTAGACTACTTTAAACCTGAAATAGGCAAACACAAACTATTAAGGCTAATAAAACGATCAGATAAACAGATTTAGAGAATTAAAAGCAGATGAGGTTTAAAAGATTGAAAGTAAGAATTTTAGTTGTGACATTATTGTCATTAATAAGTTTGAGGTAAGATCGTCTTATAAAACCAGCTAAATCGTCACTGCGAACCCTTTTTGGCGTTGCTGAGGTGGGAAAGGGTGTGGCAGTCCCGACTTGCTGGGGATATCCAAGGCTTCCTTCGCTCAAAGCCCTATCTAAGCCTCGGAATGAGGGTTTTTTATGAAATTGGGCCGAATTTAGGATAGTCCGCAGGTTTGAAATACTGATTGCCAATTTCAAGGAGGATGCCTTCTACCGGTTTTTCGGAAATACCGACAGAATGACCACGAAAACTGTGGAAGGAGGGAAACAGGAAATCAACGCTTTGTATTCAGCCAAAATAAATCAACGGCTAAACCGTTAGCATTTTCTACAGGAATATTTCTAAACGCTTAACTCATGCAAGGTCTACCTATTCCCTTCCAAAACAAGCCCTGGACAGTGAGGGAGAGGTTGAATTGCATGCGTAAAAACTAAGCAACTTTACCCTTAGCGATGGGGAGGATTACAAATTGGTAAATTCTTCCATCAAGCAAAATTACGCCATTTCATTTAGTGGAAATATTGTGAAGTTTGACACCCTTACTACAGGAAAAGGAAGCGGAAGATACCTTACCAGCAACCTGATAATCATACGTGACAGCGTCATATTCAACAGAATCACGAATGTAAAATCTAGAACTGCTTACGCGCATCAATTAAAATTAAAGAATAATATAAGCATAAATATTGAAAGAAAATTAAGTTCAAGTATTGTCACTATTGTCAATGAAAAAGACACTTTAAGTATCCCTTTAGGCTTTGCAGGAATGAATCACCCATTTATTCATTCCTCAGGTACATTGATAAATGTGGACACTTTTTAATTTATTTGTGAGGATTACTATTCTGATGTATTTGTTTTTGGTGACAGTTATGTGAGTAGTGCTAGTCCTTCTAGATGGCCCTATTATATTCATGTTGCAGGTTACAAATTCCTATGCGACGGATTGCCAGGAGGTAAGTCCAAGGATTCCTATGCCTTTATCAATTCGGCATTTTCTATTCACAAACCCAGATATGCTATTTGGTGCTTAGGCATGAATGATAAAAGTGATGTTGAAAGAGTAGCCAACGAGGAATGGAAAAAAATTTGGATGCACAACCTGAGTCTGGAAAGGAGTTTTACCATGACTTTCACAATAAAGGTAAAGTGATCATGATAAACCTCCTGAAATTTAGGTCTAAGGCAGATTATACAAACCTCGATTCGTTAATGCCTGGGGAGGGGGTTACTGGCGAACAATCTTATCAACTTTACATGGACAATACCTTGCCGGAATTGAAAAAATCCGGCAAGGTATTTTGTTCTATGGAGACTGTAAAATTTTTTTAATTGGCCCAGATTCAGAAAAATGGGATGCTGTCCTTCTAGTTGAACACCAATCAGTAACCGCCTTTATCACTTTTTCTCAAAACAAAGACTTCCTGAAAAATACAGGCCATAGGACAGCTGCATTTGAAGATTCAAGATTGCTACCGATTACCGAAAATGAAAAATATACCTAAACAATTTTCCTTCCCTCCCAAAATTTTTTTACTGACGTTTTCATTCTCTAGGAACCAAGAAAAAGCTGCATTATTTAATATCTAGCACTGATTTTGTTCGGTAAAAGGAACAGTACAACTAAGGGCTATTTATAGAATCAGGCACTTTATAAAGAATGTTTTCAATAGTAATGAATGAACGTTCATTTTTATTTGTTAAGTTTGCATTCCAATAAGATAAAAATGAGCAGCATCCCAAAGAGCAGGAATAAAAGAGAGGCTCTAGTAAGAGCCACAATAAACCTTGTCAACAACAATGGCTTTCATGCAGCGCCTATGTCCAAGATTGCAAAAATGGCGGGAGTGTCCCCTGGGACGATTTACCTCTACTTTGAAAACAAGCAAGACTTGGTCAATCAGGTATACATTGAAGTAAAGGCATCGTTTACACAATTTGCTTTCAAAGATTATAAGGAGAATTCTTCTATAGAAATAGGCTTTGAAAAGATATGGCAGAATATAGCTGCGTTCAAGTTGAATGAAGGTGAAGAAGCCATGTTTTTATCTCAATGTGACAATACGCCAATGATAGATGAACCGAGCAGAAATGAAGGCTTAAAGCATTTGAGTCCCCTCTTGGATCTTTGGGAGCGTGGACAGAAAGAAGAGATCGTAAAACCAGTTTCGCCTTATTTGCTTTACGCATTTAGCATCTATCCTATCTCCTTTTTATTACAACAACGCGAGCGGTATGAAATAAAACCGGAAAATTTAAACGAAGCCTATGAAATGGCTTGGAACAGTATCAAAATTTAATTTAAAAGACATGAATACTACTAAAACCATTAATTTAAAAAGCAGACCAAAAGGAACACCTGCCTTAACAGATTTCGACTTTACCATTTCTGAAAATTCTGAATTGCAAGAAGGAGAGGTTTTGTTAGGTACAAAATATGTTTCTGTAGACCCCTATTTAAGGGGAAGAATGAGCGATGCCCCATCTTATATTGAACCTTTTCAACTCAACAAACCAATAGTATCGGGTATAATTGCTGAAGTTCTAGTATCTAAAAGCACAAAATTCAGCAAAGGCGATAATGTAATAGGTTCCTTACAATGGAAAGAAACGCAGGTTGCAAAAGTTGATGGCCTTAAAAAAGTAGCTGCTGATAAAGCTCCTCTTTCTGCCTATTTAGGAATTTTAGGCATGACCGGGCTCACTGCTTTTCAGGGATTAAGGGAAATTGGTAAACCTAAAAAGGGCGAAACCCTCCTCGTTTCTGGAGCTGCGGGAGCGGTAGGTTCTGTGGTAGGGCAAATCGGGAAAATTCTTGGATTACGGGTAGTAGGTATCGCAGGCACCGATGAAAAAGTAGAAATGCTTACTTCCGAATTCGGATTTGATGAAGGCATCAATTATAATACCACCGAAAACATGGTCGAAGCCATAAAAAAAGCTTGTCCTAATGGTGTTGACATCTACTTTGACAATGTCGGTGGTGAGATATCAGATGCAGTACTTTTCAACATCAATAAATTCTCAAGAACCATCAACTGTGGAGCCATATCGGTATACAACAATACTGAACAGCCAATAGGAATTAGTGTACAGCCCTTTCTAGTGAAGAATAGTTCCTCCATGCAAGGTTTCATAGTCTCTGATTTTGCAGACAAACATGCTGAAGGAATCAAACAATTGGCCGAATGGCTTCAGCAAGGAAAACTACATGCTACTGAAACCATCAAAGAAGGATTTGACAATATACCACAGGCCTTTTTAGATTTATTCGAAGGAAAGAATAAAGGAAAGATGGTGGTGAAAATTTAAATTGAACGGTACAATTTTAGGTTTAAACTTCAGTTAACAAAAGTTATTTAGGGCAGTTTGAAAAGATTTAAAGTCACCTGCGACAATGGAAAGAGCTAAGAAAAAGGTGTGCTGAAGAAAGAATGATAAAATTTACAACTGAAGGCATCCCAAATAAGCCCTGAAGATTTAAAGTCATTGTAAAATGGCTGATTAAAATTATTGGTAGAAACTATTAAAGAAAAAGAAAATGAAAGTATTATTTGTATTAACCTCTCATGACAAATTGGGAGAGACTGGTGAAAAAACTGGCTTTTGGGTAGAGGAATTTGCAGCTCCGTATTATTTACTTAAGGACAATGGAATTGAAATAACATTGGCCTCACCAAAAGGTGGTCAACCTCCTATTGATCCAAAAAGTAAGGCTCCTGATTTTCAAACGCCGGCAACGGAAAGGTTCAACGGTGACAAAGAAACGCAAGAAATTCTAGCTTCAACTTTAAAATTGGAAACGGTAAATCAAGCAGATTATGATGCTGTATTTTATCCGGGAGGTCATGGACCTCTATGGGATTTAGCTGAAGACAAAAATTCTATTGCATTAATAGAGGGTTTCATGAAAAATAATAAACCTGTCGCTGCTGTATGCCATGCTCCAGCAATTTTTAAGCATACAAAAAATGCTGATGGAACTCCTTTGGTGAGTGGAAAAAAAGTAACGGGTTTTACAAATGGTGAGGAAGAAGGTGTTCAATTAACGGATATTGTACCCTTCCTGGTTGAAGACATGTTGAAATCACTTGGTGGTAAATATTCCAAAGGTGATGATTGGGCGTCTTATGCAGTAGAGGACGGCTTGTTAATAACCGGCCAAAACCCTGCTTCCTATAAGTTGGCAGCTGAACTTTTATTAAAAAAACTTAGTTAACAATTTTTAAAAAGGAAAAGCCGTAGCTCTAGACCTACGGCTTTTCCTTTTTAAAAACTCTTTTTCTTGCGATGGTAAAAAATTAATTAATTGCCCTAAGCTCCATATTTAGAGTTGAATTTATTCAATGTATTTTGTGATGGCCTGTACCTAATACAAGTGGAAAGCGCCTACTACAAGAAAATTATATAATATGGAGAATAAAGCTTACCACCGCTACAATAAAATGGCTGATTTTAAAGCGATTCTATCAAGTAATAGAATGTCTCTTGCATATCTTGGATTAATAGGCCCACTACTATCCGAATAGCCAATCATTTAATTATAAACTCATGATTTCCACTTAAAATCAACTAAATATAATTAAAATGTTTAGGCACCAAGGCAAAAGCAGAACATACAAGCACAACTTACAAATTGCTACTTTTTTATCTTTTGTGGCTGGTATAGTTAATGTAACTGGATTTTTGGCGATTAAACAATTGACCACAAATGTGACTGGTCACTTTGCATTATTTATATTTGATGTCTCAAAATTTGAGTTTTGGAAGGGAACAATTTATTTTCTGTATATTTTCTTTTTCCTCGTTGGCTCATTTTTATCTAGCTTTTTAATCGAAAATTATCGGGAAAACAAAAAACTGAATGTATTTGTTTTACCAACAGTAATTGAAAGTGTAATTTTACTATCTATCGCCTTGGCGAGTAATCTTGCGGAAATAACGTATCCAGATGTAATTGCCTGTTTGCTACTTTTTGCAATGGGAATACAAAACTCTTTCGTAACCAAAATATCAAATACCATCGTAAGGACCACCCATTTAACTGGGCTATTTACAGATTTAGGCATAGAATTGTCTCAATTATTATTTCCAAAATTACACCCGAATAGGGAAAAAATTAAAGCAACAATTAAACTCCGTGTTTTTATCATACTGTTCTTTTTTGGCGGTGGACTTTTTGGCGGATTTCTATACTCAAGGGTTGATCTTAAATTGAATACTTTGATTTTTGGTGCTATAATTTTATTAGGGGGTCTTTTTTACGATGATTTCAAGTACAGAGTGATTAAAACAAAAAGAAAATACGACCAAAGAAAAAAGAGAAAAATCAAAAAATTAGTCGCATAAACGCTTCTGCCCTACCATCAAACGGAAATCATGAAAATAGAAAATAAAGCAATCATTGTAACAGGTTTTTCCAAAGAAATTGCGATGCTTTTGGCTAAAAATGGTACGATGATTTAACCCTAACAATTAAAAGACACATAATGAAACTGAGCTTAATTTCACTGATTATTATAAATGTACTTTTCATTTCTTGCAATGGGAAAGACCAATCGAAGGAAAATACAACATCCTTTCAAAACAAGGGCCATGAATTGGTTTATGAAATGGTGCAAAAAGTGGGTAATTATTCTACGCTAGCAAAAAATAAAGATGTCGTGTATTCTTATAAATACCAGACACCTGATGGTAAGGCTGACTTATCAACAGAAAAGTACATTTTTGATGGGGAACTTTCTTATGGAGTTTATCAGCCACATGAACGGACTTTACCAGATCTCGAAGGGCCGATTGAGCAGGGATATGATGGCAAGGAGTTCTGGCTTAAGCACAAAGGAGAAATCATAAATGACGCTACCTCATTGAAAAGAGTTGCTTTCAACAGGACTACCAACTTTTACTGGTTTACCATGTTTCAAAAATTACTGGATCCTGGACTGAATTATGAGCATATCGGAGAAAAAACGGTAAATGATACTGTCTATAACATTGTGAAAATCACCTTTGATTCAGCAGGAGAAAAGCTTACCGATATTTATCAGCTTTACATCAATAAAGATACTCAATTGGTAGACCAGTTTCTTTTTACTGTTGTTGAATTGGGGGTAATAGAAACGCCCATGTTAATGAAGCTCCAATACGAGCAGATAGATGGCCTATTCATTCCAACCAAACGACGGTATAAAAAATCCACTTGGGAGGCTGAGGTAACAGATGAACCATGGATAATGGTAGACTGGTCCAATATCAAATTCAACAATGATATAAGCCGAGATCTTTTCAAAAAATAAGCCTCCGGGTCAATTTTGAAGTCCCCGTTCAATCATCAGTTTTTCGGTAATGTTATGTTCTTCTGCCCCAAAAAGAATGTTAGTAACACCTGAGGAACTGGACTCATTCAAAATATAGGTATAACCATTATCCTTGGCGACCTTGTCAATTTTGTTTTGCAACAATTCCAAAATGGGAGGCAGCATTTCTTTCCTCCTTTGCATCAATTTTTGTTCAGCGTCAGCAACTACCTTTTGAATTTCATTTTGTAGCACCTGGATCTCACTTTGACGTTTTTAATCTTCTTCAAGACTGAGTAGGTTGGTTTCTTTTAAATGCAAATATTCATTGTACTTGCTTTGGGCATAGTTTTGTTTTATCTGAATCGTTTGAGCAAGACTCTTTTGGAATTCCTGCAACGATCTTTCAAGTCGTGGGGATTCTGGCATGTATGCCAAAACCAATTCGGCATTGGTGTAGCCAACTTTCATACCCTGCTCATAGCCAATATTCCATCCATTTATCAAAATAAGCAATGCGACCAAAACAAATTTCAATTTCATAATTCTGAATTTTTGTAAGTGATGTACAAATATTTCCTTTATTCAAGAAATTTGACAGAATTAAAATTGTTATTTGGGTTAAATTGACAAATAAGATAAATGAGGGGATGATACCTGCTCAAGTTAGCCAGATACTGGTTTATAACCCCTTAGGACTATTGCAATACACAAGGTCGTTTATTATTCCATTTCGCTAAAAAATAAAAAGCAAGCCCATTAGGGCTTGCTTTTTAGCTAAAGTCTAATCTATGAAACTTAATTAAAACATCGCATGGTTATAGGGGATGTTTTAATTAAATCTTATTGATAGATTAAGTCAAACCTGTCTAACTCCATCACCTTATCCCAGGCAGCTATAAAGTCATTGACAAGTTTTTCTTCGGAGCCATCGCTGGCATATACTTCTGCCAATGCCCTCAATTCAGAATTTGAACCAAATATTAAGTCTGCACGAGTAGCCGTCCATTTGACTTCTCCGGTTTTTCTATCTGTTCCTTCAAATTGTTCCTTTGTATCTGAAGTGGCTTTCCATTCAGTGCTCATATCCAATAGATTTACAAAGAAGTCATTGGTGAGGGCATCCTTTTCAGAGGAAAAGAAGCCATGTTCAGAACCATTGTAATTCGCATTGAGTGCACGCATACCACCCACCAATACTGTCATTTCAGGTGCTGAGAGCGTAAGTAACTGAGCCTTGTCCAGCAGCAATTCCTCTGTAGAAACAGTATAACTTGTTTTTAGATAATTGCGGAAGCCATCTGCCATTGGTTCAAGAAGGGCAAAAGAAGCCACATCTGTTTGTTCTTGGGTAGCATCCATACGACCAGAACTAAAGGGTACGTCTACCGGGTATCCAGCATTTGCTGCGGCTTTTTCTACGCCGGCATTACCTGCCAATACAATCAAGTCTGCAATAGACACTTTCTTAGCATTTGATTTTGCATTGAAGTCCATTTGAACCTTTTCAAGGATACCCAATACTTTTTCCAATTGTTCGGGATTATTTACTTCCCAATCCTTTTGAGGTGCTAAACGTATTCTCGCTCCATTGGCTCCCCCTCTTCTGTCAGAGATCCGGTATGTAGAAGCTGAAGCCCATGCTGTGGATACCATTTCACTGATAGATAATCCCGAGTTCAAAATCGTTGTTTTTAAAGCAGCAATATCATTTTCGTTGATCAATTCATGATCTACTGAAGGGATTGGATCTTGCCAGATCAAGTCTTCTTTGGGGACTTCCGGCCCTAAATAGGTAGTACGAGGCCCCATATCTCTATGTGTAAGCTTAAACCAGGCACGAGCAAAAGCATCGTTAAATTCCTCAGGATTTTCAAAAAATCTTCTTGAGATTTTCTCATAAACAGGATCAAATCTTAAGGATAAATCAGTTGTTAGCATTGTAGGCTTGTGCGACTTTTCTGAATCAAAAGCATCTGGGACCATCATTTTTGGATCTTTGGCCACCCACTGATGTGCTCCAGCCGGACTCTTAGTCAATTCCCATTCATTTTCGAATAAATTATAAAAAAACAAATGACTCCATTGCGTGGGTGTAGAAGTCCAAATTACTTCCAGGCCAGAGGTAATGGCATCAGCTCCTTTACCGGATTTATAGGTACTTTTCCATCCAAGACCTTGCGCTTCAATAGCTCCAGACTCCGGTTCAGCACCTACATTAGAGGCAGGACCTGCCCCGTGAGTTTTACCCAGCGTATGCCCCCCGGCAATCAAAGCAACAGTTTCTTCATCATTCATTCCCATTCTGCCAAAAGTATCACGGATATCCTTCGCTGCAAGAACAGGGTCAGGATTGCCATTTGGCCCCTCAGGGTTTACATAAATCAATCCCATTTGTACGGCAGCCAATGGTTTTTCAAGTTCACGATCTCCTGAATAACGCTTGTCATCCAGCCATTTCTGTTCAGCGCCCCAATAAACATCCATTTCAGGCTCAAAAACATCTTCTCTACCTCCTGCAAAACCATAAATTTCAAATCCCATGGATTCAAGGGCTACGTTCCCTGTGAGGATCATCAAATCTGCCCATGATATTTTATTGCCATATTTTTGCTTTACTGGCCATAATAGTCGCCTTGCCTTGTCCAGATTGGCATTATCAGGCCAACTATTTAGTGGAGCAAAGCGCTGTTGTCCGGAACGGGAACCCCCTCTTCCATCCCCGGAACGGTAGGTACCTGCGCTATGCCAGGCCATTCTTATGAATAACCCTCCATAGTTGCCATAATCCGCAGGCCACCAATCCTGCGATTCTGTCAATACTGTTTTAATATCATTTTTGAGTCCATCATAATCTAGGCTTTTAAATTCCTCAATATAATTAAAGTCCTGCCCCATAGGGTTTGAGCGTGCAGAATTTTGGCGAAGAATACCCAGATTTATTTGATATGGCCACCAATCACTATTACTGGTAACTCTCATATTGGAAAGGCTTTTCTTTGTCGCTCCTGAGGTTGCGTCCATTTCCGCTTCCTTGTCAGCCTGTTGCTGACATGCTGGGATTAATCCACTTATAACCAACAGCCAGCAGTAAAAGATTAGTTTTTTCATGGTATAAATTTTTTTTAAGGAGAATTTCTTCTAAGGTACCCAATTAATGATTTAATTTCTTTTAGTGTAAAATATTTTTTTGTGGCTATTAAAAAAGTCATTAATTCATATTTTTATTACAATAGTATTAAATTTTCCTACTGATTTTTAATTAATAAACCCGTATAGCAACAAAACTAAAGCTATAATGAATGGGGTTTTACCGGTAAGGAATGTTTGGCAATACTTCGAATGGCTGCCACAATTTATATGGGCTTGGCTTTGAGCCGGAAAGATTGGTGCTCAATAGCCCATCCACTCATTATCGGAAGACCTATTCACTCATTTTCCAATAAATAGCTCATTATCAAAACCATTTTATTTCCCTTTAGAGATAAGAATGGAGTCAAACTTGCCAAAAGGCTACCAAATCCCCTGAGAAATCCTCAATAAAAAGAAAAAGTGCCTGTACAGGCAGGATATCTGGAAATTCAGTGTATGTAGCAGAGGTTAGTAAGACATGAAGACTTGGTTGAATAGAGATAAAATTTCACTATTAAGGCTTACTCATTCTTTTCAAAAGCTTAAAATGAGACAAAATACCACCAAGATAACTCGTCTGATTGGGCTGGATATTGTGTTCTTCTAGCACCGAATACAATATCTGGCTGAGCTGAGGGTAATAAGTATGGTGTATGTGCGGGAATAAATGATGGGCAATATGGTTGTTAAAACCACCCAAAATGAAATTGGCTGTTTTACTGAATGGATGCATATCATTGGAACTTTTGATCTGGTTCATCACCCATGAAGTGCTTATCGTTCCATCCTCAGAGGTTACCGGATATAGGGTTCCTTCCACATGATGGGTCATAAAGAAGGTTAAAAGTAAAAACAAAGATTGCGACAGGTGCATCAATAAAAATCCTAAAAGAACAATTCCCCAAGCCTGTTGGCCATAAAGCATAGGCAGCACAAAAATGGCCCCAAAATAGAAGCTCTTTTGAAGCCAGAACGACAGGTGATAGCTTGGGTTTTTAACTTGGTTATAATCATCTATGGAATAAAGCAAATAGAAATCTTTAACCAGGATCCAAAAAAGAGAGTAAGTAGTATAAGCAATTGGGGCATAGACATGCTGAAATTTATGGCACCATAACCAGGGACTTCCGGGGATTATCCTGATTAGTTTAGAAATCTTCAAGTCTGAGTCGTAACCCTTAACATTAGGCGCATAGTGGTGAGATTGCACATGCCTTTGCTTCCAGGCTTCTCCATGTGCACCTACAAGGGTATACAGCGCAATGAAGCAAAAGTTATTGGCTTTTTTGCTTTTAAATAGGGTATTGTGCGAGCAATCGTGAGAAAAATTAAACGCTAGTAACAAGGTGAAAAACCCAAAAGCTATATAAGTGCAAATAAACAAGGCAGGGTTTTGAACAACATACAGTAGCGAATAAAAAATCACTACCAACGAAAAATACAAGGCAAATTTCAGGACATTGATTATAAAAAACACCTTAAAATCAATCACCAATTCCTCCTCCACTCTCCTGTAGATCGTTTGAAGCAATTCACTATCCCGAGCTATATGTAGGTGCCTATTTCTCAAAAGCGATTGGCTGTATATACTTACTACTGGCACCCATATATTTTAAGAACCTAAAATGAGCCGCGATTGATTTAGGGTAAGGCATCTCTAGGTAGGTCAAGTCATGTTTTTTGGCCAGTCGTTTGAAGATAGGTAGAATTTTCAGGTAATGGACATGACAAACATTGGGCAACAAATGATGTAGCGCATGTGCATTGAACCCACCTAGTGTCCAATTCAGAAGAATGCTATTGGCATTATAGTCCACAGAAGTACACATTTGAAGTTTTGCCCAACTCATATTTAGCTGATTATTTGCACCAGGATGGGGATGTGCCACATAATCTGAGACGTGTGATACACCTAAAACAGCTACAAAAATAAGGGAAACCATAAAATGATTCAGCACAAAGGCAAGTAAAACCACTTCCCAACCAAAAGGCAATAGATAGATCGGAAGTACAATCATGTACCCTAGGTACAGGAATTTATAAAGCAGTAGTTTGACAATTTCCTTTCGTGGCATTTCGACTTTGATGGTCCGACTGGAATAGTTGACGATCATTAAAGTATCCCTAAAAAAGAACCAGTTCAAGGAGTAAAAAAGGTAGAGAAAAGGTGCGTAGATGTATTGGTAGCGGTGAAACCACTTCAACTCTTGGCTTTCGGTCATTCGGAAAACGGGATTGTTCAATACGTCAATATCACTTCCTTCCACATTGGTATACAAATGATGGGATTCATTGTGGTTTTTGCCCCAAACATAGGCATTGTTCCCCTGTAGGTTAAAGCTTAAAGAAAAAAGGAAATTGTTCCAATATTTACTCTTGACCGCCACTCCATGAGCTGCATCATGGGAAACATTGAATGCTGTCAGTAACACAAAAAAGCCCATTAGTAAATAGAAAACAAAGAAACTTAGCAAATCAGTACTAGTCACCATCAAAATATAAAACAAAAGATCCAGCCCAAAATAGAGCACGATCTTAATGTACATGATATTGTTTCCTGTTTTTTCTAATTTGTTTTGGGAGAAATAGCGACCTAACTCTTCATTAAGTTCTTTGTAAAAAGCTGTCCCTTCGTCTTTGATAAACTTTAGTTTATTCATTTCTTTTTGGGCGATACTCAATAAATTGTTAGGCAATATAACATAAAAACCCCTTATAATTACCGATAAGTTATTAATTAAAAAACGATTGTATTTAATGCTATAAAGTGTAGAAGAAATAAGATTGTAATGGGAGACTCAACCTGTAGATAGCATTATGGCCCTTTTCGGAAAAATTAATTCGGGGTTATCCCATGTAATGTGAAAAAAAATACATTTTCCAGGTACTTCACCCTATAACCCCGGTATAATATGAGACGAATGAATTACAACCAGAAAATATATGGGCCATCTTTGGAAAGGGCGGTAAATATTTATTCCGTTATTATTGACCCAAATGATGAAGATCAATGGATACAAGCCATGGTATTTAAGACCAATGAACAAAACCGAAACGGAGATCAAATAGGAGATAATTCTAAACAATACGGGTTAATTTGCCCACTTTGGTGGAATCGGCCTTAGCCTTAAATTCAAGCAAATGAAAAAATACAAAAAAGCGGCATTGTGCGTAATGACAGGAGTGCAAATGTTTTTTTTAACATTGGTGGGATGCGCTGATGCCACCTACCGTACATTATTTAATCGATCGGGATGGAACGATTTTCCAACAATTGCCTGATACTGTCTTTGCACGTCATGTTATTGGTTTAAATCACTGTACCATTGGTGTCGAAAATGTAGGCGGAGGAAAGGATCCTTTAACCAAGGCCCAACTTAAAGCCAAAGAGCAATTGATCCGGTATCTGGAATTAGCAGGGCCTCCTAATTAAACGTTAACTTAAAAATTTAAGAGAAAGATTCATTAAAAAATATGGTATTTGGGTGTAAAGTGCTGTTTTAGAAGTTATTAATCAATAAAACAAGCACTTTGAACGCAACTAAATATGAGTAATAAAAATACGGTTTTTTATAAAAAAAAATAGCAATTTTAGTAGATTTTTCAGCAAGTGAGACTAGTTCTAATGGGGCTGTGGTATTGCTTGAAAAAATTGAGCTTAATGGAAAAGGATTGAATGTAAGGCATGTAGTAAGTAATATCCCAAAGAAGGACGTAAGGGATATCTATTTCAACTTTTATGTAAAACGAGGAGAAGCCAGCGAGAATAGAATAAAAGAGGTGAAGAACAAGTGCTATTCGGACAGGTTATCCAATCATGGGTTTTGGGCTAATTTTCTTCGACTCCTTATCAGTTCAATGGCCTATGAAAAATTCTTATTACTAAAGAAAGCTATCCGGAAAACTGGTTTTGAACCAGCAAAGAATTGGCAAATCTCTACAATAAGAACACTTTTACTTAAAGTGGGAGCAACTTTACCAAACCCAAATGAATGGAGATATATCCATTGATTTAAATGCTTATGCAACGGGGATTTATTTTATGAAAATAGGCGATGGAGCAAACTCTATTACTAAGAAAATACTTAAACAATAAGTCTAGACTTAAAGTAAGTATAGACTTAAAGTTCTAATGAAGAAAGCCCTGATCAATTATGATCGGGGCTTTTTATTGAAATAAATAAAAATTAAATTTTTATAATCTAAATTCAAATCCTCCATAGATACCAAAAGGGTGACCTGGCCTAAGACCAGCGGGTACTCTAGAGACTTCGTATTCTGTATCTAACATATTGATGACATTAGTCGTCAAACTAAAGTTATTCGTTAAATGGTATTTAGCTGAAATATCTAAAATAAAATTACTTCCTACTTTTTCATTGGTGGGAATGTCTCCAGAACCAGCTAGAGTTCTAAATTCCCCTCTATATCTAGCATTAGCATGCGCTTCAAATTTTTCAGCTATAAAGCTTAAGCCTGCATTAAACTGATGTCTAGAAAGGTATGGGATTTCATCTCCTGAAGCCACTGCTCCCCATATACCAACATTACTGTCAAAGGTGTTTTGGAATTCTGCATCTGTAAATGTATAGGTCATCGTTAGTGGAAGACTTAAGTTGACGTTATTGGTTAGAAAATCATAACCACCTAGCACTTCAAGACCTGCTACATCCACTTCGCCTGCATTAAACAAATCTAAGGAACCACCACCGCCAGTTGCAGCTAAATCGCTCCCAAGAAGATTGCTATAGTCATTATAAAAACCTACGACTTCACCAGAAAAACCATTAACACTGAAGCGTGTTCCTAATTCATAATTCACACTCTGCTCGGAGCTTTCTCCCTCAGTAGTTCCAGCTGGAAAAAAACCTTTGTGAACTCCACCGAATAAGGAAAATTCTTGGTTAAACTTATAATTAACACCAATTCCTGGTATAAATTCATTCATTTCATTAGATCTAGTACTTAAGTTATTTCCAGTCCTAGTGACATCTTTGGTTCCAAAATCATTTCTTTCTAAAGTGATATTCTCATATCTCAACCCAGGAGTAAATGTCCAGCGTTTGTACTTTAATTTATAAAGAACGTGAGCAGAGAGGGCATCAGCATCAGTTATTCTGTTAGAATTTGTTCCTGGAGTCCCTTGTTCCACTAAGTTCATATTTCCATTAACCATATTATAACCATCGACCCATTGAAAACGATCTTCTTCATCTTGGTGATATCTCAAACCTACTTCAATGTCATGAAAAACTGATCCTGTGACAAAGTGATAATCTGCTTTAGTTTGAATTCCTTGTGAATAATATTCTCGATTATTATTTTTTACGTTGAGGGCGGAGCCTTGGAAGTCCTGTGTTCCATTTACCAGTCCAAATAAAAACGGAAAATCTCTTGGGTTTTCAATTAAATTTGAAATGCTTGTTGAACTTCCGTTGGCAGATACATCATTTAATTTATACCAATTTCTTTTAAAATCATTTCTATAGGCGTTTGTTGTGATTCTAAAATAATCTGAGAATTTTGCGGTGTGAGTCAACATAAATTGTGTGTGCTCCGTATCCATCAAATCTTTTTGTGAACCAGCATATCTTCTATAAGGAGTTGTCCCATAATCTTCATTGGTTAGCCCAAGATAAGTTTCATCAGATTGTTCATCGGAATACTGAAACTTAAAGTCTAAAGATTGCTGGACTCTAGCTTCGGGATTTGTATTAACTCTAAATTTTGCGACAAAATCATTAGTATCAAATCCTGTATTCCCTCCATTATCAAGATTTTTAAAGCCATCTGAACGCCTTTTATTATATTCAACCATATAACCGACGTTTTTGAAAGAATCGCCAACATTAGCATAACTATTTAAGGTATTGTATGTTCCATAGCTAGTTCTTAGGTTAGCTCTGAAATCATTTGGGATTTCTGTAGATATAAAATTGATAGCCCCACCTGTGGTATTTGGTCCATATTGAATTTGGCTACTTCCTTTCAGCAACTCTACAGATTGCATCCTATTAACATTTGGAAAATAGTAAGCAGCAGAAGCACTGTAAGGAGCAGGAGCTATTAAAACTCCATCTTCCATGGTATTTATTTTTGAAGAACGCTCTGGGGAAGTTCCTCGTAAGCTAATATTAGGGCGAAGTCCAAATCCATCTTCTTCATAAATAGAAACCCCTGGCACTTGACCCAAAACTCGGTTGATATCGGTATAATTTTGTTGTTGAAGTTCTTTTTTGGATAAAAAATAAGCAGAGCCTGTCCTATTTTTTGCTTCAAACTTACTTCCCAAGATTTTATTAGCAACGATAGTTACCTCTCTTAAATCTTGGATGGAGTCCAAAGATTTTTTATTAGCCGATTTCGTTTGTGCTTCTACTCCAATAAAGCTGAAAAGTAAAACTAAAGTAAGTATTAGATTTTTAATGATATTCATCATTATTTTTATTTAGATTAAATATTAATTGAGGAGCAAAAATAATAGCATTTTTTAGTTTATGCAAGCTTATTTAGACTTAATTAAAATAGAGGTTTTTTTAGCATTATGGCTGGTAAGATATATGGAAGGAAGGTGGCAGAGCAAATGGATAAAGTGTGAAGTGGCTAAAAAATTAAAGGAGTGGGACAGAGCAATGATGTTACACGAACTACTTGATTAGGAAAACAATCAGCTCGTTGAGCTACAATGGAACCAAGGGCCACTTGCCAAAGAAACATTCCAGAAGATCAAAGATTTTGGAGAGATGACAAAGAATTTACCTCATATGTAACAACTACTTGGCTGTTTTGAGGAATATGAGTTAGGGTTTAAGTCCCGTCCAAGTGTAATTTGTAATTACCCCTTTTTATTTTTCGCCGTAAGGAATCGGTACATGGGCTAATATCACATATCAAATAATTCAACCCTGGGGGTATAATTTTCTATCGTTATTCCTTACCCCCAATGCACTGGGGCTTTCATAGTTAATCACTTTGTAGTTATCCTATACTCAAAAATACAAGTAATTATTAAAGACCCTGAAATTCAGGATTGCCGTGACGGAACCATAGGTAGAACCTGTGGATAGAAATATATATGGGGGCTCCCATTTAACCCCAGATTTCATTCTCACCCGCAGCTACCACACTTTCACATCTCTGGTTCTTTTCCGCTACTTAGAAATTCAAAATTTTATAAAACTCCGTTAAACCATTGCGTTAAAAAAATAAAATCATCTCTTTTTCGAGGCAGACTATCTTTTATCTCATTTCCCTTATTTCAACTCAAGTCCTTTTACCCAGGTGAGTGCTTCAGTTTCTGTCTCAAAGATTTTGTAGGGTACGGGCTGCTTTTGGAAGGAAAAAATCATTTTTAGAATTCCACGAACTGCAGCGTTCGGGATGATATAGGCCGTTCCGGTACAAAAGTTTTTCATCAGTCCTTCATTTTCTTTCAACCAATTCGCCTGCATCTTTTGATGGGAAAGACCAGGGACGCTGGCCTTAGAAGCATCGAAAATGATAGCTAGTGGCTTTCTCGCATTATAGCAAGCCTTGGTTTGATCCAGGTAGGATTGAAAGTTTTGATCCGTGCTTTTACTTCCGGTAAATCCAATTCTTACAATTGGAAAAGATGATTCGTCAATGACTGCGTAAGGTTCCATAGATTCTAAAACAAGATTCGGATCAAAGAGTTTTTGAATTCACTAGCGATTTACACATACCTTGGCAGAATTAGCCATAAAATCAGTTTTCTATCACCTTCATTATTCCCTTCATCATTCTCCAATGTCCAGGAAAGGAACAAATAAAAGGATAATTACCGGGTTTGTCAGGCGCTGTAAAATCCAGTTGAAACACTTGGTTTGAATTGACTAAAGGGGTGAAAAACAAAACCTCTTCCATTTCCGGCACAAAACTTCTTTCATACCCATCTTCCAAACTGGCCATATTGTCTGCAGCTATCCCCACTTTTTCGGAAGCTCCCGGTTCAAGGATCAAAACGTTGTGTGGCATTTGGTCCCTGTTATCGAATAGAAGGGAAACAGTCTTTCCAGCAGGTACCTCAAAGAGTTCCTTATCAAAAAGCATTTTCCCTGGAAGGGTCGCTAAATTCACCACTACTTCCCCTTTTTCTTTATCTGCCGTCTTCTGTATCACTCGAGGTTCCTCTCCTGGGTACAACAGGTCTAAATGCTTCTGCTTAAAGTTTTCTACCGCTGCCACTCCTGCCAAATCTCCAAAATCTTTTTCCGAAAGTGATGCCACTCCATATTGAGCATAGTTGGGATCGTCCATAATAAAACCTGGAACCTGAAGTTCGGCTTTAGAGGCCAATGGACGAAGCAAAGCGGAGGCCTTTTGAGGTTCGTTCGCCAGGAAGTCCTTATTTTTCATGAACATCTCCATCCAAACTGGTTTCAGGTGCTTAAAGGATTCCTTCAAAGCGTAATTCAAATAATCATCCGTTGGTAGAGCTGCAACTTCCAAAAGGGTATTCACCGTGGCCTCATTTTCAAAATGACTCAATGCTATAACGGCTTCCAAACGTACACGAGGAGAAGTATCCTTGGATAGGGAGATAAATTTTTGTTGCACATTATCAACTTCATCCTTCCAATAATATAAGACCCTTGTTGCAGCCGCTCTAATTGGTGCTTCAGGACTATCCAATAATTCTTCCAGTAAGGGGAGATTAGGGTGGTTAAATTGCTGATGGACCCAAAGGGCTTCCATTCTCAAATGCTCCGAATTTGGATCTTTTGGATCCAATTCATCTACCCATGTTTTAAGTGCAGGAGAAACCTGCTCCCATTCAAATTCTCTGAGTTGAGTTCTGGCCCTATACCTTTCTCTGTCTTCATACACCTTAAGCTGGTCGAGTAATCCGTTGATATCCAATTGCGTCATGTCAACAGGTTTCAACAGATCCATGTCTTTATGCGTAATTCTCCAAATTCTACCTTTAGAAAAATCCCTTAAAGGGTCGCGGAAATTTTGCTCTCCATGTTGAATAATTGCATCATACCAGTCCACCATATACAATGCACCGTCTGGACCGAATTTCAAATCAACCGGACGGAAATTTGGATCCTTGGACTGAAGAAGGGGAGTAGTTTCATCTGCTTGAATACCACTTCCATCATTACTTACCACATGTTGCTTCACCCCTTGAAACCCTATAAATGTATTGAACAAAACATTGCCCTGGGCATTTTCAGGAAAAGCCCTACTAGAAATGATTTCAACCCCGCAAGTTTTTGGCTTGACTGGAGAATTCAAGAAATCTTTCATCTCCATATGTTTTTTGGGATAATCAATGGCTACAGTAAGCGGTGGAGCAAAATAATTCATTCCTGTAGAAACATCTGCCACCAAGTGCGTACCATCACGCATAAAAACATTGCCCCAGGGATTGGCATAAGGATATGAAATATATGGCTCCAATTTCATGGTGTTTGGTTCATACCTCCAGGTAGTGCCATAAGCTCCTCGTTGAGGACCATAGGGTGTTTCAATTTGGGAATGTAAAAAGGTCCCCATATGAAAGTATAGTGCGCCATCTTGTCCCCAAGTGAAAGCGCTTAAGCTATGGTGAGAATCTTCTGTTCCAAGACCACTAAATAAAATTTTTCTGGAGTCAGCTCGTCCATCGCCATCCGTATCCTTCAAATGGACCAAATCAGGTGCCTGAGTCACATAAACCCCTCCATCACCCAGCTCAAACCCCAATGGAAGGTACAAACTGTCTGCAAAAATGGAATGCTTGTCTGCTTTCCCATCATGATCTGTGTCTTCAAGAATAATAAGTTTATCTAATGGAGGATCTCCCGGCGTGTATTGGGGATAAGAGGGCATACTTGATACCCACATTCTACCTTTTGGATCAAAGGTTATCGCTACCGCATTTGCAATGGGAAAATCTAATTCAGAAGCAAACAGTTCTATTTCATAACCCTCCTGCAAAACAAATTGCGATTTGGCTTCTTCAAGTTCCGCTAGGCTGGTTTGTTTTTTTGGAATTTTAGCTTCCTGATTAAAGCTAGTGATGCTTTTGACTTTGTCCAGATCTGCAAGGGAACTTTCACTACTTCCAGACCAAACCACACTGTCAAGGCGCTCAATAATATGGTCGATAATAATGGATTCGTCCGCCAACGCCTCTCCTCCGGACCATTCTTTCCGTCGGCCATAGATATACTCTCCATTTTGAGCTTTAAAACGGTAAAAGAAATGTTGGTTTTTCTTTGCAATAATTTCCCTTAATAGTTCGAAAGAAGAATTGTCCTCCCAGGTTGAGACTGGAAGGCCCAATGCACCAGCCATGATTTCACTTATTGTAAGGTATGCATTGTTGGTCAGGTGAATCCCATTCAATGTCATTTCGTCCGATGAACTCATCAATTCCTTAGAAGGGTGGTACAAATCAATAAAAGGGATATTTAGACTTGAAGCCACCTTATGCATCTCTTCAGTGTACATGGCAAGGTTTTGATTATTTACCGTCGGATCAGGTAAGAAGCCTCCTAAATCTTCCTGCGCAATGGGTGAAACTAAAACAATTTGAGGGCTATTTTTACCGTTGTATCGTTGCTCCTTTAAATGAGAAAGAAAACCCTGTAGATTTTTGGTGAAACTTGCCAAACTATCTGGCCCTTTGAAGGCCTCATTTAAACCAAAGAAAGCGAAAATCACATCTGCCTTTTGTTGCTGCAAATGATCATCCAGCGTCCCAAAATGCAGGGGTCTAGGTCTTAGATTTACTTCATCGGCATTCCAAGCAAGGTTCCTTACCTTTAGGTTACGGTCGGGAAAACTTTTATACAACAGTGTTTCAAAATAATTGTTGTTCTGAAGGCGATCAGCAAAAGTATTTCCAATAAAAACGATACTACTGTTGTCTTTTGGGTCAAACTGGTACACTACCTCTTTGCTTTCGCAAGCAAAAAAAATAGAAAGGGCCAATGCGGAAAAAGCCAAAATGACCGGTGATTTTAGAAATTTAATTGGGTTTATAGGAATCATTATTTGTGGTTTTTTGCTTGGCAAAGTTATGTTCTAAAAGGCATCCTTTATTCCTCTTATTTGGACTTAAAAAGAGTCAACAGTCTAGAATCTTCCAAAGATAAAGAAAATATATTCTCCTATTTCAATCAGAACCAACTCGATTTACTTAAAATAAATATATTTACCGATGTATTCTACGGACAAAACCTACATTATCAAAACTTTAAGCTACTAAAGCCAAGGCATCTCCCATTTCTTGGTGAAATTTGTTCTATTTTCAGCTCTAATAATTGAAACTAGGGAAAGACAAAAGTCCCTATAAAATTTGATAAACTCACCTCCTAAGAAGGGTAGGGAATGATAATGAAAACGAGAGCATTATTGAAATAAAAAAACCCGCCGATTAGTCGAGGAGTTCTAGTTAATAAAAATAGTAGCCCTAGCTTTTAGTCTTTATTCAGTGTGTCGATGCCTCAATATATTCTTCAAGTAGGCTTTTCAACCGTACTTTTTTTGCTTTATACATAGGATCTGCATGGACATTTATCATTTCACCCGGGTCATTTCCAAGGTCAACCAACATTTCATCACCATTGTCATATAGGGTATATTTCAAATTCCCTTCCCTTATCATAAACCCTAGTTCATTTTCCATAAATAAGTATTCCCTTGGCCTATACCTCTTTTTTTGTCCATTCAACAAGGAGGCAAACGAAATACCCGGTAGCTTTTCAGGAGTTGGAATGCCTGCTAATTCACACAACGTAGGAAATATGTCCAACCCATTGGAAATGATATTTTCTCTATCCACGGAATTGCTATTGACCATATCACTGTACCATACAACCAAAGGTATATTTGAAGACTCTTCATAAAAGACTGTTTTGTGTTCCAATCTATGGGTCCCACTCATTTCGCCATGATCTGAAGTAAAAACCACGATGGTATTGTCGGCAAATTCGGACGATTCCAATGCATCCAATACTGTACCTATTTGTACATCCACTCTTTCAGTTAACCTATGGTAAGCATACCTATGAATGCGCCAGTCCCTTTCCTTCCAGTTTTCCCGTGCATCAATGGTAAAAGAATGTAATTTTTTCAAATCATAAATTGCTTTGGGCTCTGGAAAAGTAGGTTCAAAGTTAGCTGGCAAAGGTGGCACGTATTTTAAGAAGAAATCTTTTTCGCTAATAGAGTCTGGAATAGTAGTCACTTCCAATAAAGGAATTGGGACCTCTGCAGGAGGCCTGTTCTTAGGTGGAAAATGTCTAATCGCTTCATAGCAAATGTCATGCGGGTTTATAAAATTTAAAGCGACCAGGAACGGTTTTTTTGAATCTCTATTCAATAAGAATGCTGCACTTTCTTTTGCTAGATCGTCCCTTTCGTCTTTTGAGACAAGCGTTTCAAAACCATAGGTAGAAATCTCATTTTTCGCTCCGGGAAGATGTAATTTCCCTCCATAGAAAGTGTCATAACCTGCCTTTGCAAAGGTAAACCCCATTGCTTCCGGAAGTATTTTCTCGAGCGTGGCAACATCAATCTTACTCCCATTGTGGCGCATAGCGATTGCTGTCGGAAACTGCCCTGTAAATATACTAAACCGGGAAGGGGAACAAACTGGATTCGTAACATAAGCGTTTTCAAACCTCATGCCCTTTGCAGCCAATCGGTCTATATTTGGGGTTTCTAGCCACTCATTGCCGGCACTACCCATCATTTTAGCATTTTGCTGATCCGTTATAATAATCAGGATGTTTGGCTTTGTGTTTTGTGCCAGCAAAACAGTGCTAATAAAACAAACAACAAGTAATGCAATGCCTTTTTTCATGTGCTATAATACTTAATAATACGCTAGACTAAGAAGAATAAATCCCAAAAAGTTAATCACTTTCACCTTAAATATTCTTTTTTACATCAAAATCAGATTTTTCTTGGCAATTAAGCTCTCCTCGTAATAAAATACAAGACCAGTTTGATCAATTGGTACAGAAAAGAACCGTCCAGTTATTCTTGCACTATAAATCAACGTTTAAAGAATGAAGCCTAACATTGCGCTGGTTAATGAATTAAATGGTGAAACGATTGATTTGGAGCCGGTTTTAGTTCGGAACAGGAATTCTAATGCATCTTTCGGTTTTAAATCATCTATTTATCTTAAATTGCTTTTAGTTGAGTAATTTTTCCTTTAACCTATTAATGATTTTCAACGAAGATTCTCGAGTCAAGATCCCGGCATTGGTCCACCTAACTAGAATTGGTTTTAAATATCTATCCTTGAAAACGATCAGGGTGGATAAATCAACCAATATTCTTGTTGCTATTTTTAAAGAGAAAATAGTTTCTCTTAACCCAGAGTTGTCCGGTTTAGAAGTTGATAAATTATACGATGATGTTTCCCTTGCATTAGGTTTTGAAGATTGAGTATGTAGATATCACCGAGGAAAAGTTTCGGTTGAAGCTGAACCGGTTTGAAATGAATTTGAATGCGCTATTTGGAGAATCGAAGGAATTGGAAAAGGAGATCCAGACCAATTTGCAACAGCTAAAACTGAGCGATGATGACAGCAAAACCTGATCAAACAAGCAACTTTATCTTTTACCAAGCAGGAGACGTTAAAGTCAACGTCAAAGTGATCCTGGACGCTAAAGGGGATACGATTTGGGCTTCGCAAAAAACGATGGCCAAGCTTTTTGGCGTGGAGCGAAGTGTCGTCACCAAACATTTGAAAAATATTTTCAAAGAAGGAGAATTGGATAAAAATTCAGTAGGTGCAAAAATTGCACATACTGCCGAAGATGGTAAAACCTACCAAACCAACTTTTACAATCTCGACGCCGTCATCTCGGTAGGCTATCGGGTCAATTCCATTCAAGCTACCCAGTTCAGAAGATGGGCTACAAGAGTCTTAAAGGAATACTTGATTAAGGGCTTTGCATTGGACGATGAGCGGCTGAAGCAGGGGAAAGAACTATTTGGAAAAGACTATTTTGCAGAATTACTGGAGCGAATCCGGGAGATCCGGGCCAGCGAACGCTTGTTCTATCAGAAGATAACCGATATCTACACTACCGCTATCGACTACGATTCACATTCTCCAATTTACGCCACCGTACAAAACAAATTGTACTGGGCCATCCATCAGCATACCGCAGCAGAACTGATCAGAGATCGGGCGGATTCGGCTACTCCGAATATGGGACTGACTAACTGGAAAAACGAGAAAAAGGGAGGCAAAGTTCTGAAAAGTGATGTCTCTACTGCCAAAAACTACCTGAGCGAAAAAGAGCTGAGCGAGCTCAATCGCGTGGTTACCATGTATCCGGACTTCGCAGAGAGTAGGGCCAGCCGACAAAAGCAAATGAGGATGCGTGATTGGGTGGAGCGACTGGAAGCCTTTCTGACCTTCAATGAATACGGGGTATTAAAAAATGCAGGTAAAATCTCCGCAGAAGTAGCAAGACAACTCGCCGAAAGCGAGTACGAGAAATTTCGAGTGATTCAGGATCAAAGCTTTCAATCGGATTTTGATCGTTTGGTGAAAAAGAGTCAGGAAAAAGAGGATTAATGAAAAGTAAGATTAATGACACGTGCGTGGCTCTTTATAAATTCGAAGAAACTAGAAAATGAAATTTCTAATTCCTAATCTATAATTTTTGAAAATTAAGTATATTTGAAAATTGAGTGGAAAAATTACTCAATAAAAGATGTCATTTTAGGTTTATATGATGGACCTCATGCCACACCCAAACCATCCAAAAGTGGGCCTGTCTTTCTCGGAATAAAGAACTTAACTGATGACGGCAAAATAGATCTATCTGAAATAAAACACATTGCAGAAATAGATTTCTTTACATGGACGAAGAGGGTTTTGCCAACTGAAAATGATATTGTTTTCACATATGAAGCAACACTTAATAGGTATGCAATTATTCCTAATAACCTTAGATGTTGTTTAGGAAGAAGAATGGCATTGTTAAGATTGGATTTAAATAAAGTATCGCCAAAATTCCTATTTTACTATTTCTTCTCTTTTAAATGGCGACAAGTAATTGATCAAAATACTATCGTTGGAGCTACTGTAAATAGAATTCCAATCAATAAATTTTCTTCTTTTCCAATAAGTCTTCCAAAGCTGATAATTCAAAAACTAATCGCCAAAGTCCTCTCCGACTTGGATTCCAAAATCGAACTCAACAATAAGATCAATACCGAGCTAGAAGGAATGGCGAAGTTAATTTATGAGTATTGGTTTGTGCAGTTTGAGTTCCCTTTCGACTTCGCTCAGGGTAAACCTACCAACGAAACCTCCAATCCACAAGACATCAAACCTTACAAATCCTCCGGAGGCAAAATGGTCTGGAATGCGGAGTTGAAACGAGAGATTCCTGAGGGGTGGGAAGTACAAGAATTGGGTAATTATGCGACAATAAAAAAGGGAACGCTAATAACAGAAAAAACTGCTGATACCTTTGGAAGTGTTAAGGTTGTCTCCGCTGGCTTAGGCTATTCTTATTATCACTCTGAATCAAACTATAATGAAAATACAATCACTATTAGTGCATCTGGGGCAAGTGCAGGTTATATAAATTTTTGGAGAGAGCCTATCTTCGCTTGTGATTGCACAACCGTAAGAGGTAAAACAGAAGCAGAAACAATGATGATTCTTGGGCTTTCAAAAATGAGACAAAATTACCTTTATAGCCAAGCAAGGGGTTCAGCTCAACCTCATGCCTATCCAAAAGATATAGAAGGCTTACAAATTGCAATACCGTGTGAAGGTATAATTGAGAAATATGGGCAATTAGTGGTGTCAGGAAACTCGACTATTTCTATTAACTTGAAGCAAAACCAACAACTCTCGTCCCTTCGAGATTGGTTATTGCCGATGCTGATGAATGGACAGGTGCGTGTGATGGAGAGGGAATTGGAACGCGGGAAGGTGGCTGAAAGAGATCGGTAATCAGATAAAAGATTAAAATCCTAAATCAAAACGATGACAAATTTTTTTCAAATAGATGACTGGAATGAGCAAAGTTGGTGGAACACCGGAGGAACTCGCGACAAAAAAATTACCTGAACCCAGAAGATGGCTCGCTTTATTATTTCAAGCAATCCTACCATGTGGGAAAAATGAATTATAAGTATGAGTTTTGGTCTGAAATCATCGCTTATCAATTAGGTAATTTGCTAGGGTTTGACGTTCTTCCTTATTATATCGCAAAGCGTGAGGGAGTGATCGGATGTATTTCTAAATCCATGATATCAGAGGAGGAGGAACTAGTGGAAGGAGGAAAATACCTCCAAGCCGTTGACCCCAAATTTAAACCTGAGGACACAAGTCAGAGAAATCGATATAATTCCCAACTGATAGTAGATTCTTTGGATTATTTTAGTCTGGACAAATTCACCGCCCAGATCATAGATATGATTGTTTTTGACGCTTTGATAGGTAACAGCGATCGACATCAAGAAAATTGGGCAATGATTACTAATCAGACTGAGTTGAGCAAAGCGATCAGAGACTTTAATGATGAAAATGCAAATTCAACCTTTTTAGGACGTTTGTTTAAAAAAGCTTTGCAGAAAAAGGAAGTTTTCAAAAAAAACATAGAAGGAGCTAATCTCTATTTTTCAAATAAGCCGAGATTCGCGCCTATTTATGATAGTGGTTGTTGTTTTGGCAGGGAACTTGAAGACAACAAAGTGAAATCTATGCTTACCAATAAAGATCAGATGCAAGCTTATGTGGATCGAGGAAAGGCTGAGATTCATTGGTATGGAAAGAAAATTTCACATTTTGAACTAATTAAGAAACTTGTTGAAACCTTAGCATATAAAGAAATGGTGATTTCAGCACTTTCCAAAGTCGTTTTGAAATTTGATGAAACAAAATTTCAAAACATTATTTTTTCTATTGACGACCCCTTAGATAAAATAGGTTTAGGCAGACATCTTCCTGAAAAAAGAAAAAAAATGATAATAGAATTGTTACTTTTGCGGTACCACAAATTAAGAGATTTATATCTCAATAATAAATGAAGGAAATAGGCCAAATATACTTGAGTTGGAGAAAAGGAGAGGGTGCCTGTAGGTATATTGTGGGCAGATTAAAGCGCAATGCGACGGAGGGAGTGAGATTTGACTACCTTTCCGAAGGTGTTGAAGCAGCCAAAAAAGAGGGCTTTACAGCTTATACCGAATTTCCAGATTTGACCAAACAATACAATGGCGGTGCCTTGGATATTTTTGGTCAGCGAATCATGAAATCTGAGCGATCCGATATCAATGATTTTCTAAGGTTTTGGGAGATTTCTCCCAAATTCAAAAGTGATAAACTTTACTTGCTTGCCAGAACGCAAGGGTTAAATCCTTCAGATAATTTTGAGTTTTTGGCGGATTACAACCCCATCAAAGGACTTTGCTTTTTGACAGATCTTGCAGGGTTAAGTAGTTTAAAATTGGCCACTTCGCTCATTAAAGTTGGTGACAAATTGACCTACGAATTGGAAAAAACGAATAGTTTCGACCCCAAAGCAGTCAAAGTTTTCTTGAAGGGGCAGCATGTAGGTTATATTAAAAAAATCCATTCCAGAGTATTCCACAAAGTACCGAAAAACGAGCTTCAGCTCTCGGTGAAGGCCATGGAAACTAAAGGAATCATCAAACGGATTTTTGTGAAGGTGGAACTTCCTTAAGTCATTCAACCAAAAACCCAATCATGAGCGCAATTTTCGAATCAATCAAAATCAGTGACGAGGTAAAGCGATTTGTAGATCATTCATTTGACATCGTCAATAAGATCTATAAAATCCTAGAAAAGCAGGGCAAAACCCAGCGTGATCTTGCCTTACTTTTGGGTAAGAAGGAATCGGAAATAGAGAGATGGATTCAGGGCACTCACAATTTCAACCTTTCGGAAATTACTCAAATTGAAGCTGTATTGGGAGAGAAATTAATCCTTTCTAAATAACTTATTATTCTCTTCCCACACCAGGGCCTTTTCCTTGTCGGCTTCCTCACAGACTGAGAAAATTCACCTATGCGAGTGAAAACACTTGAAGTTAAGCACAATCAAAACATATAAATCAGTGCATTCCAGATCGTCAGGTTGAAGCATAAAACTGAAAATGATTCTATCCCACGGTTATTGTTGTTCAGGCCCGCCAGGCCTGGGGTGTAACTAGGTTGTAAGCAAACTTGTCTCATGTCCTGAAGGCCTGTGGACTGGTAGGCTTTGACTATTTACCTAATATTGTTGCTTAGTAGGTCTGATAGGAAAGTCATAGTACCTCCGAAAGGAACTGAATAAGAATGTAGGGTTTTAAAAATAACAACAGGTGAAAGCCCGTGGATTAGGTAAATAAACACAGCACCATTTGCTCAGTATTGTTGCCTTTTTTTTGCAACAATACTGAGCAAATCCCAACCTAAGTTAGCCACTTAACGATACTTTTTCCACTTCATGGAATTCCATCTAACCCATATAAGGTTTTTAGGTTTACTATACAACCAATATTCAATAGTTACCTTCTCCGGGTATCCTTCAAGAAAACTGGCTCCACTGCTAGGTGCTTTCCTTTATTCCCTGGATATAACGGTTCGTTTTGTGCCACCCATTCCGGTTTTTCCGTGCCAGTGCTTCCGGTTCAAACTGTGCCATATTACTGAATCAGATCCGGACTTAAAACGGTTCGTTTTGTGCCAGTAAAAACG
>Ga0222654_1000198_pt1 | contig 49170 bp, 36 predicted proteins | sample AntAcemetagen421_FD_179805 | JGI IMG/M metagenome (GOLD analysis project Ga0222654, IMG submission 179805) | Saline water microbial communities from Ace Lake, Antarctica - #421 | ecosystem: Environmental > Aquatic > Non-marine Saline and Alkaline > Saline | place: Antarctica: Ace Lake...
ATTCCCCATAGTAACCCTAACTCCCAACACCGCTTCAATGTTTCATTGAAGTTTACCCTGAACATTTCTCAGGGTTCAACACTGCATTCAGACTAGGCTGTTCCAGCCGTCAGAATGCTTAGTTATTGTATGCTGTTTTTATTTTATTCCGTATTTGGTCAGCGACTTCATCAGCTTGCGTATGATTAGTAACCGAATCAATTATATCCTCATCATAATAAATTTTCTGCCAAACATTTTCATTTTCTACTTCAACCAACTTTCGAAGTTCAACATGATTATGTCTATTAAAGATTATTTTAAAATCGGTATAGTTAATCTTTTTGGTAAATACGATATTCTCCCCCCAGAAAAAATGAGAATTATCACACTTATTTTTACTTTCCTGAAAATCTGCTAATTCACAGAACTTATCTATTACGGCATTTCTATATCCATCTACAATAACTTTATCATACCAAGCTCCTCTTCTTATTATGTACCAATAGCCATTTAACTCTTTTAACTGAGAAGCACTATTTTTTTGGGTCCAATCAAAAAAGTCCTTGTACCAATATAAGTTTTGATGAATCACATGCAACCTATCAAGGCCGTTCATTCCTGTTGCTGAGGAAGAGGCTTCGATACGTGTTTTCATTTCATGCTGAAGTTCATCCTCCGGAAGAGAACAGAGATGAAGAATTGACTCTTTGACAGATTTGTTTCTGCGCAACATCAATTGCCAATTTCTAGCATCATTCGTATAGGCGAATTTCTCAATTTCATTCCACTCAAGAAGCCTTGAGATACAATAACGAATCACTCGATAATATATATCATTTTCTGCTCTAGGTCCTTGTCGGCCAAAAAGCAAAAATGCAATCTTAAGACGTTTAATAAATTGTGCAATATCTGGTTCGTCATTTATAAAAAAACCAATATTTCCTTGGAACAGGGGATGAGTTTCAGAAAATAAAATTCTTTCTTTCCATTCTTTGTCTGCAAACAAGGACAATTTCAATTTTTCCTCTTCTAATTGAGCTTTCTGAATTTCACTCATATCTGCCGAAAACTGCCTATGACCATCATTGAGAATGAAGCTGTTGATGTCACCTGACCCATCTGCTAGATTGTATACAGTTTTCAAAGTACCAATCATTACATCGATACTTCTTATGTCTGGATCTGAAATTAGGTTCCAAATTATACGTATCCATTCTCGAAACCTATTCTCATCAAAATCATTTCGAGCAAGGTATTCTGTCACCGCTAAGAATAGAATTCTTTGAATTTGAGTAATTCCATTATCGTAAAGAAACCATTCATTTTTAATATCCCATCTAGGTTTTATTATCTCTCGTATGCTCGATTGATGCAGTTGAATAGAGTTAAGTATTTTTTCAAGTTGGCTAACATTCGCGAATGAGAATAGACCTCTATAATCATCAAAAGAATCATACTTCGTAGAATCAGAACTCGAATAGAACATCTTAAAAACAGTATTTTTTTCAATGTCTTTCGTTTTGAGTTGACTTGATTTGACAAATTGATTCAAGCAGAACCTACCAATGAATCGAAGAAAAAACTCATCAACTATCTTATCTTCTTCATTTTCATTCTCTTTAGCAACAGGCCAGAAAATATCTGTCCATTGATTATCAAGACGCGATGCAATGGATAGATATTTGGGAACGTCATTATCACCAAGCTTAACTTCGGTTTGATAATGTGCTTTCTCAGGGTTTTCTTCCGATTTCATCCAATTTATCCAATCAGCTTTAAAATTTTCAAAGTCCGTCAAAGGCTTTCCTCTCGCATTCATCTTGATATAAAGCTCGTCAGATAAATCAAAGCCATCTAACGGTAATATGTAAAACTGTAGGTTGTTTAGGTTTTCATATAGATTTACTCCATAATTTTCATAATGACTTTGTATATCCGTAAGAGCATTCAGCATTCCCCTAACAGTTGGATCCATCTCAAAACTTTTGTGATACCAATAGGAGGATTTAATTTCCTTCGCTGGATTTTTATCATATCCTATCTGAGAGAGTATTTCGCAAAACATTCTTGCGGTTGTGCGAGTTGAATAAGAGAAGTTTGAAAGTAATTGCCTCTCCCTAATAAGATCATCACCATCCAACTCAGTATTAACAACAAACCAACGTATTAAAAAGATTGTTGTCAAACGCTGTTGACCATCCAGGGGCAAGAAAACATTTACTTCATCTTCGTTTTGCTTAACGGACTTTATGGACCCATAAATAAAATCCAACTCCATCTTCTTCCCCTCAACTAAAGCGGTAAAAATTGCTTTTAGAAATCTCATCCTGCCTTTTGTTTCGGAAACCCTTCCTTGGGCATAATCTCTCTGAATAATGGGCACTTCGATCCCCGACAGTTCATGGGACTTTGGAGGGTCAAATTGATCAAGAATAATGGTTCCTTGAAGTAGATTTGTTATGTTATACTTTTCCATATTCTTACTGTCTTGGTTTAATAAATTTAGCCATTTCAACTTCCAAGAAATTCCTATATCCTTCAATGTCCTTCTCTGTCCAGCTAGTCTGTAGATTTCCATCAAAGTATTTAAGGAATACATTCTTTGTACAGATTGGTACAAAAACACCGCTTTTATCTTTATCAATGACTATCCTTCGTTTTGAAGAGAACAGAGCATTACCATATCCGCGATTTGTTCCAGCATCCAAAAGGGTTAGGTTCCCTATACTGTTTTTCAGAGTTTCGTTGATATTATTGTCGCCTATATATTCAATCACCGTATTATATAAATCTTCAAAAGTTTCCTCTTTCGGCTTTTCAACAAACTTTTCGATTCTTTCTTTTAAATCGTTATTCAAATCAGGAACATCCAAGAGCACATTCCCAAGCCATTCTATTTGGTCACTTTGATCTTCCAGTGAATTATCGGTAGCTGAATTAACATGTTCGATATCCCAAAACACTTCTTTCTTTGATTTTTTATCCCATTTAAATGACTTGAAGGGGAAATAGTAAATCAGGTTCTCTTGTCGACTCTTTTGGATGATGTACTCTAGATTAAACATCAAAAAGAATTTTCTCAATAGTGCCTTCTCCGTCTTGTAATGGATATTTAAATGATACTCTCCTTGGATTTGTTCATCTTCAATCCATTCGATGTCTTCAAATTCTTTCTTAATTAAACCTACTAACTTAGCCGTGGCTTGCTCCTTGGTTTTAATCGCCTTAGGGTTAAGAAGCTTTTTTAATTCGTCTACAGTTTTCCCATGTGACACAAGAAAACCTATATAGTGGTACCATTCGGGGTTACTATACCATTCCTTAAACGTTTCAAAATAGCTAATTACCTCATCCCACAATTCCTTGATCTTACTATAATTAGGATTGGAACCAAAGAGTAAATTATAATAACGGAATGTCTGAAATTGGTCATTACCCAATTGTTTTGATAATTCTGTATTTTTCTCTATTGCCGACTTTCGTTGCATGTTAAAAATGAACTCAATGTGCGATGAGGCCGTGTTTTTATTTTTATTTAGAAACCACCAAAAATTTTCATCCTGCAAGGTGTTTTCGATTCGATCCCATTCGCTAGCAATTTCCAACTGTTTTAATTTAGCCGCATCCCCCTCTCCAAAATTTCTCTCTTGTAAAAAAAGTGCCTTAATTAATTCTGCATTAGTCAATGAGATTTTCCCTAAATTAATTCTAATAAAGGTATCAATTGGATTTGCATTAGCATCTTTTATTTCATACCATATTACTTGGACAATACCTGAATCTTTCTGTGTTTCAAGATCTTCAATAAGTGTGTTAATGATATGGTCCCTAACGCTTCTGCTTGAGTTTTTGTCCACGAACCATTTATCAATAATCTTATATGCTTCCGTTATATGAAAACTGTCGATATCCGTATCACATTCTACCGAAAGGTTGTCAAATACGTTAGCTAGTTCTGGTCTTGTTTCATATCTGATTCGATATAACGAAATCCCATACTCATCCGAGTATTCATCTCCTTTAAGATGCTTCTCTTGTAAATATTTTAATAGAATCAGAAGTGTTGTTAATCGCTGCTGTCCATCAATGATCTCATACCTATCTTTCTGATTATCGTGCTTTACAATAATCGGCTGCAAACAATAGAATTCCTTTTTAGAGGCTTTTTCCCTTGTAGCAAATTCATAGATATCGTCAAGCAAATCGTCAACCTGTAACTTTGTCCATCGATAACCTCTCTGATATGCAGGAATGAAATAGTCCTTTCCAAAAAGCTCTCTTACAGGTTTTAGTTGTATAATGTTATTCATTTTGATTGCATTTCTTCTAGTTTAGCATCCGTCTTCTCACACCTTTCATCCGTCACTAGAGGTGTGATTGTTTTTTTTTCTAATGGCATACAACAATTGTATATACCCATGTTTTTCCCAGTTAGTTGCGTATATACGGACTATGTACCAAACCACTAGGCTTATTTCCTTAGCCAAATTAAGAATTTAGGACAAGAAATCAAGCCGTGAGTTAAAATTTATATTTTGTATCTATAATACATCACGGTATATTTCAGTGGTATTGGAGCTTATAATCACCAATAACGAGTGAAATCCCGCAATAACCGAATAAGAACCCACAATATTAGGTATCTAACCTTACTTTTTCGCAAGTCTTCAAATCCTAGTTTAACTGTGCCATCGCCTCCTTTTCAAGCCCTTGTATGCCTTCATTGGATCAGTCAATATCTTAACTTATATTCATCATCTACGGCCTACACGATGTTTACAAAAACACCACAGACGTAAAGGGGTTTTATTCTTTGTCACCACCCTTATGGACCGCTATGGTTTCAACTAAAATTAAATTATGCCATATGGATTTAAATGGGGGCATTTTAAAAATTCAGGAGATTGGCTTGCGCACATCCAAAGGACTTAATACCGATGACATTTCTACAATAATCCCAAATTCATTAATTACCACCAATAAAGTCATCAACTGGAGCCACCAGAAAAAACAAAATCGGTTTAGGGTTGAGGTTGGCGTAGCCTATGGAACTGATGTGGAGTTCGTCATCAAGATTCTGGAGGAAAGTGCCAGGGAGCATCCAGAAGTAAATGGTGAGAAGTTGGTAGAAGCCAGGCTTGTGAATTTTGGGAATTCATCGCTGGACTTCCAGGTGCTTTTTTATAGCAGTACCATTTTCGGATCGGACAGGATGAAAAGTGATATTCGAAGAATAATTAACCGGAAGTTTATTGAAAAAAATATTTCAATTCCTTTCCCTCAAATGGATGTGCACATAAAAACCAACGCCAAACGAGAAGATTAATAACCCTTGAAGGCTTTAAAAGCCTTCAAGGGTTTTATGTCACACTATTTCAAAAATCTCTGTTGGGCTGCCTCTGAAATTCACGGTGTCTCCTGCCCTCTTTCCTTTGAGTGCCAAAACAAGTGGAGAATCAGCGGACACAACTTGAATATCGCTGCCCTGGCAAGTGATTTTGCCAATGGAAGCGGCTACCCATATCCAGCCAAGGTGAATTTTAATCAGTGCGCCAGTGGTGACGATTAAGGATGGGTATACAGAAGTTTGCTCAATTATTTTTTCATTTCGATCCAGCAATACCTTTTGGTTTTCCAGTAAATCCCTGCTTTGGTTGATGCTTTCTCTGCCCGTTTCGTACTTGTCGCCCATACTGCTTTTGGTATCTGCATTGGAGGCTTCCTGTAAGGCTAGCAACTGGGATTGAAAGTCTGCCTTTTTCTCTGAAATTAAATCTAGAACGGCTTCCTTCAAGCTGGTTTTAAATGTACTGTCCATAAATGAAAAAAGTAGCTGATGCGTTTGAGGTTTAATTAAGATTTATTTTCATTCATAAGGGTCTCTATTTCTTCAGGATCTATAGGGATATTTCCCATGAGATCTGTGTAGCCATTGTCATTGATCACAATATTGTTCTCCAACCTGATGCCAATCTCTTCCTCCAAAACATAGATCCCCGGCTCCACGGTAAATACCATACCGGCCTGAATCGGCTCATACATCGTCCCTACATCATGCACGTCCAGTCCCAAATGATGAGAAGTACCATGCATAAAGTACTTTTTATAGGCTGGATTCGCAGGATCTTGATTTTGCACATCAGTCTTATCTATCAAGCCCAGGTTAATCAACTCTGCCTCCATAATAAGGCCTATTTCTTTGTGATAGCTTTGAATGTCTATCCCCGGCCTAAGCATGTTCATGGCCTGGCGTTGCACCCGAAATACAGCATCGTATATTTGACGCTGTCTTTTGGTGAATTCCCCATTGACAGGAATGGTTCTGGTCATGTCAGCATTGTAGTTGCCGTATTCAGCCCCTACGTCCATAAGGATTAACTCCCCATCCGCACAGGCAATACTGTTTTCTATATAATGCAGGACGCAAGCATTTCTGCCAGACCCGATGATAGGTTCATAAGCAAAACCTTTACTGCCACTTTTTACAAATTCATGCAGAAATTCTGCTTCAATTTCATATTCGAGCACGCCCGGCTTCACAAATTTCAATACCCTGCGAAAAGCCGCATCCGTAATGTCACAGGCCTTTTGAAGTTGTCCAATTTCCTCAATTTCTTTTACTGCACGAAATTTATGCATCATCGGTGCCAAGCGATGGTATTGGTGCAAGGGGTACTTTTCCTTACATGCTTTTATAAATCGGGCATCTCTGGTTTCAACTTCTACTACGGCCCTTAGGTGTTCATTGGTATTTAAAAACACGTGTTTACTCAAGCCCATTAAGGTATTAAAAACCTTATCGAAATCCGTATTCCACTTGATGGTGCTCACCCCGGAAAGTGTTGCAGCTTCCTCCATGGTAAATTTATGCCCTTCCCAGATGGCGATATGCTCACTGGTAGGTTTGATAAAAAGTATCTCCCTAAGTGCTGGATCCGGAAAGTCTGGGCAAATCACCAAAATCGTCTCTTCCTGATCGATTCCACAAAGGTACAAGAGGTCATTGTTTTGCCTGAATTTCATGGTTCCATCTGCATTGGTGGGCATGATATCATTGGAGTTAATAACCGCTAAAGAATTTGAAGGTAATTTTTCAGCAACTTTAGCTCTGTTTTTAATGTATAGTGATGCTTCTGCAGGTTGGTATCTCATAAAATATTCGGTTTAGACAAAGGTAAAAAATAAACCCTGATCGCAAATTCAGTAAGGCGTGGAAATAAGTATTTTTTGCCTGCCTAATGAAAAGGCAGGCGAGTAAGGTTTGACCAATCTTTTGTGATCAGTTAAGGTGTCAATTTAATTTTCTAATACCTTATCGGAACCCGCTGAAAAGGTATATCGTAAAAAAACTTTAGTAACACTTGCCAGCACACCTGTCGTCACTGTCCAAAGCAATGCCTCCTTAAATGAGTTTCCACCGTCATAGGCATTTTTAGGGACGTCTTTTCCAGTTTTCTTTTCCCATATCGCTTCCAATCCTCTTCTCACCAGATAAGCGCCTAATATTGTTCCTCCAGTAATCAATGCTGATTGTAAATATTGTTTGTTTTGATTTTTCATGATTTGATGCTTTTAATTATAAACCAATACTAGTTTAATAATCATGCCAAACGCCTGAAGTTTCAAGCAATACTTTAGATTTTACCGCCTTTTTATCCTATTCAAGTGGCTCTCCTATTCTCTTACTGATTATTCTTGGTTCTAATCTACAAACTACTCAGAACAGGCCCTGAGTTGCTGTGCTTCAGGGCAGGCCCTGAGTTGCTGTGCTTCAGGGCAGGCCCTGAGTTGCTGTGCTTCAGGGCAGGTTTTTACGAATCATATTTCATAATACCATCTCACCCACTAAATCTTCATACGATGCCAATGGTATAGGTTGACGCTATACTTTATGCCTGCCTATGGTATTTCCGAAGATCTGGCAATCCAAGAAATAGGATGGTCATAGCATTTTCTAAGGGAACCGAAGAAGCCTAGAGGGCTTCAGCTACTAAAACCACGGGTGAAAACCCGTGGAAAAAGAATTGAAATAGAAGAATTTTGGCGGTATTGTTGCTTTTTTTGCAACAATGCTGACAAAATCATATTTACGTTATCGACTTAACTTGATGTTTCCCTAGGTCATCGAATGCGGATTTAAGCTATTCTCAAAGCCCCAAAAACCTTTTGATATTTCCGGACTGCAAGTCCTCTCTGGTTTTAGCGTCCGCTTCATCTTCTCTTAGTGAAGCTATTCTCAGCGCACCTGTTTTGTAGTCCAGAATGGGAGAATGGGTACCAAAGCCAAACTTGTCTTTACCGAAGGTTTTTAACAATTCCCCGAGGTCAATGATATTTCTGCCAGAAGTATCAAGGAACAAGTCGGTCTTTTTTACCAATTCCAAATCATCCTTTTCCAATTGAGTACTACCAGAAACATTCAATACCATGAATTTCGCATCAGGTACAGCCTGGACAATAGGCATAATGTCACTTAACCTCCATTCATTGCTGATATCCAACCAAGAACTTGGACGGCTATCCACCATTCTCAATGTAAGGCCAATAGGTAAACCAAAATCTCTGGTTCTTTTTACCAACTCAATACAAGCAGGATGGTCCAGGCTATAGCGGTGGTATTTTGGAAATATTCTGACGCCTTTCATACCCAATTTGCTGGTGCTCTCCTTCAGGTCTTCCTTCCAACCTGAATATACTGGATTAATCACTGCAAATGGGATCAACCGGTCCTTCCATTTCCGGTTGGTTTTGATTTCATCATAGGTCTCCCGATTGGCAGCTTGAGTGTCTTTATAAAAAATCCCATTGAAATTAGTCAAAACCGAAGCCGAAATACCATTGGCATCCATTCTTTCCACCAAATCCTTACAAGTACTATTTCTTACCTGACGAAAAGGCCAGTGACCTATATAAGCATTACTGTCTATCCACATGGTTGCCTGACTTTTTAAGTACATTATTATAATTATCAAAAAAGATCTTTTTCCTTTGGGTATCTGTAAGATCAGCAGCCATTACATGCCCCACGCCCTGAAAAAAGCTATTGTCACAGCCAAAGAATATTCTATCTTCTCCTACATACTCCATGGCAAAAGGGATTATATCGGCCTCATTATTACTGCCAGATACATCCACAAACACATTGGGGTAAGGTCTTACTGCTTTGCAAGCATCCAGCCAATCTCCTCCGCCAGCAAGATGCGCCAATTGAAACATGGCCTCTGGATAACGCTCTGCAGCAATTACAAAATCATCTGGGGTAGAAACATTTTCAGGTTCTCTCGCATCGAAAATAACCCTGGACTTACCGATCCCCATATGCATCAAAATGATCATTTTCATGTCGATGTATTTTTCAATAATAGGATAGAACAATGGATCACTTATTTTAACATGGTTGTAAAGTTTCAAACCAGTCATGCCATGGTCCATGCATCTTTTTATCTCTTCCATTGCCTCTTTAGGAAAGGCTGGGTTGACCGTTGGCTGACCGATAAACCTGTCAGGATATTTGGCCATTGACTTAATGATCAAATCATTACAGGCAATAAATTCCTCAGGAATTCCCTTACTTCCCGGAGCCATCGGCCTTGAAATCACCAGTTTATCTATCCCAAGCCGATCCGCAAAACCTATTTGGGTTTCCGGGCTATCGGCGGTAAAGTAAACATGGGCATGGGAATCTATTTTCCTATATTTCATGACCTCTTTCATAAGGTCATTCTCTTCGACCGGCTTTTCTTTACTAGTAAACCCTGTCATATGTACGCCTAATGCTATCCCTGAAACAGAAACTGCACCAGTCGAAAAAAACTTTCTTCTATTCATAATTTCTTCCTATTTTTTGAAAGTTGAACCATCAGTACTGAATTGATATTTAGATCATGTTCTAAGCATTTACATTTTCTTGCTGCCCTTTTTTCTTTTTGTAGTTCCCAGCTTTATCAATTCAATGCTTCCATCCATGCTATTTTTCCATTTTGGATGGATGCAGCAGCAAAATGCCCGCTTAATTTCTCCTTACCATCAGGTAGTTCAATGGTCATCTCTCCTTTAGCATGCATGGACATGATATAATCTTTCCCAAAAGGAGTCTCCACCATTATTATTCCTGATTTATCCAGAAGGGCAACATTTTGGACAAATGGCTTTCCTCCTTCATACCCTTCAAATACAGAGACAAAGGTCTGAAGCTCGTCTCCTCTTTTTCGCCTTACAAAATACGGTAGCGTAGCGCCAATATCTGCATTCTTCCAATCTCTTTGACCCCAGCCATTGCCTACAAACATTTCCTCTCCTTCCTGTCCCAGAGACCATGCCCGAGTAGTCAATCCATTCTCATTTTTCCATTCGCTGCTCCAAGTTCCATTACCATTGCTGGTCCTAATTTCCTCAAAATCGTAAAGTGTCAATCCAGCCTTGGCCACTGGAGAGATGCCATTTATTTTTAGGTGATTACTCGATGCATGGAAAACATAATCCTGAATTTCACCGCCTTGAACCCTGAAGAAATCAACAACATAACTTTGCCCGTTACCATGGTCTATCAGCACGGAAGTGCGCTTGTATACTAAGGCATTGGAATAGGCAGTTGAAGCCATTTCCATTATTTTGACTTGGGAAAAGGTTTTAAAATGCAATACCTCGCCACCTCTTCCGTCCCGGATTTGATTTTCCTCATTGATAAGCACTGTATTGTGTGCCAGTGCCCTGATATTGTTAGGCTTAAGTGGATGGTCCCATAAATACCCCAGGTCTGAAAGTAGAGCAGTGCCTTTTTTCCAGTAGTAAAGATTGAGGCTATCATTTTCATGGTGAATGCCCCAAGGGCTTGCACTCAATAACAATAAGCTTTCCCTGCCGTCCAGTCCCGTTCTAAGGTGCCCAATTTGTAGATTTGGTGGGCACCAGTCTGGTAGCGTCAATACAACTCCTTTTTCCTTTTCCACGTTTGGTTTTCTGTAATACATGGAGAAAGACAAAGAGCCATTGGGCTTGGTAAGGTCGTAGGGAAGTCGAAGGACTGGTTCTACTTCACTGTCTGTGAAATCACTATTAAAGCTTGGTGATCCACTGTGCAAAAGAAGTTCATTACCACAAAGTTCTTTTAGCAAGGCGAGATAGGCCTTATTTTCCGGGTAGTTGGCGACCATTAATTCAACATAAGCCACATCCAATTTGGTGCTTTCGAAGGAATCTGCATATGGAGGATAATTCAAATCCCCCTGCAAACCATTGTAAAAAGCCTCCCATACCAATTTGTAATTGGTATCGTGGTAAAGGTCTAAATGGTCTATTCGTTGCCCCGTTTTATCCTTATAACCTGATGGATCTGAGTATCCCTGACCAGCTTGCGCCATGTCCCATATCCCTCCCAAAGTCATCAAGCCATAAAAAGGGGATTCACTGGTAGTCCCATCAGGTAAATACCAGCCATCGACGGTCATGTTAAACCCTTCAAGACCGAACCTAACCAATCCCGGATGTCCCACACACATCCCCACCAAGGCGGCGGCTGTTCGGTTACTTACTGATTTATTATTTAATTTTTTGTCGCAAACAAGCAAAATTGTACTTTCAAGTAGGAGGTTTTTTTCTATTGTGAGTTTGTCTTTATCAGAATACAAAGGCGTTCCATCGGGCTTCTTTGCCTGGCAGGTAAGGTCATAGACAGTCACTACTTTTCTCACAAAGTCGGATTCTAAACCAACGCCACTGGCTCTCCCAGCACTCCAAAACCCTGTCCAAAGGGAATGGTCTGGTTGATTTGGAGGAGGACATAGCTCTGGCTCAGGCAGGTTCATTATATTGAGTGCTGCCGTTTTTGGATCCATGTCTGCATATTCTCCGTACCCTACATGGACCAGCCAGCCCGGATAGCATTTGGCCAGCCGAAGTAGAATCTGCCTGCATGATGCTGCATAGCCAATATTGTCGGTAAGCAAATATCCCTCTGCCAGGGTTTTGCAAAATCCTGCGATCCATTGTACTTTCCTGGACCTAATATTGGCCGTAAAGCTAGGCCTACCCTCTTTGTATCCAAAAATCACAAAGGGATCACCTCCACAAAAGGTAAGTTTTTGAGGTTTTCCCCAAGTAGTCGTTAGGACAATTTCCTCAGGATATTCACTGTTAGGAAATACCGCATGACATTCCGTACACTGGATCTCTTCCGGATGCGTTATGTCCCAACTCCACAATCCATGAGGATGAACCGGCAAGCCTTTGTCTCTGCAGGAGGGACAAGAGGTCCATAGCGGATCACCGGGGGTGGTTTCTTCCACCATCGCATTCAAAAAGTCTGGTGTGATCTTGCCAATATGACTCCTGATAATTTCTTGAATCCGGTCAAAATGAACCTTGGCCCAATCCTGGTTTTTTATATTTTCTTTAGCAGATTGCAGGTTGCCCTTCTTGATTGTTAGACAGGGATGATTGACTGAGTGCCTGTATTTTTCCCAATCAGTCCAATCTAGTAATTGCTCGGTATCTGGATAGCCAGAATATTTTAAAGGGTTTGATGAAACAGCCATGGGGCTTAAATACATTCCCAAGCCCAAAAGCGTACTCTGTTTCAAAAAGTCCCTTCTATTCGCTGTTTTTTTATCCATGGTTTAGCGTTTAAATTGCCTTTTACTTCTATAGTTATTTACTTGTTTGTTATGTTTCAAACCTAGATCGGGATTTTGTCAGCATTGTTGCAAAAATTAGGCAACAATACCGCCAAAATCGTAGCTCACTTATTTATTCACTACGGGCTTGCACCCGTGGCTATAAAGATTTCGCCCTTTCAGGGCTTTCAATTATGGTGAAATTTGATCGTCATCATTATTATAGAAATAAGTATAAATCTATAAAAAGTAAGACGGAATTGGGCAAGGATTCGTAAAGCCTATCTCACCTTCTATGAAGGCAATTTCACCATGTTATAACTATTGCATAATTCGGCTTAAACATTAAAATTTAGCCATCATTTCATTAATTCGACTAAATATTTCCGTTTCCAGGGTTGGCTTCCATGTTCCCGGATGGCCAAACGCGATTTGAGAAGTGGCTCCTTCGTACCCACCTTCGTTCAACACCGTTCTTGTCGGAATATATGCCATCACATCGTTTGAATAGCCGAGAACAAACAACTCTTTCCCATATTGGGTCTTCAGTTTGATGGAGTAATCAACGACAGGCTCGCCTCCTAGAGCAATCATGAATTGATCTCCCAATTTCCATATTTGAATGGGGTAGGGATAGGATGTATCAACTTCCTTATTTTTCACCTTTTCATACATCATTTTAGCCCACCGCTGATAATGTCCACTGCTCTCTTTTATCATCTTTTCCAAGACATCGTTTGATGGTGGCTCATTTAAACCCAGCTCAACCTCTGAGTAGGCAGTTTTTAGTTGTGGCGCCAAGATTTTCATTTCTTCATCCAAAACGCTTTCTACAGCCGCCGCTAGTTCCTTTCCATACTTTCTGGCCAAAGGAATCGTTCTTCGTGGCAATGGGTTTTGATCGGCTCCGGCTCCTTGAAAAAACATTGCCGTAGCTCCAGGATACATTTTCTCTAATTCAATCTGCGCAAAACCCGGATAATCACCCGACCACTGCGCCACAGATAAAACGGTCGCATGGCAGGCGTAACCAAAGGTTATGGCCTTGATATTGTCTTCCATATCGGTAATTTTCAGTACCGGAACCGCATAATCATTGGGCCCAACCATGTCTGATATTATATCAATGGAAGATTCTGTATTATTTCGTCGGTTTACCTGAAACCTGGTCACTCCATTCTCTGAATAAATCCTTGCAGGTGCCAAGCCTTTCAATACTTCCCCTACCAGTTCTACCATTTGTTCTTCTAGCCAGGCCGAATAATTGATGACTTTTTCGATTTCGCCTTCACTCAAAGGGTACACGTGGTACAGGTAATCTTTAAGCACAGGACCAGAATGGGAATGAGAAAAATTCAACAAAACGGCAGCATCAGGAAGTGAGTACCGATTGCTTATTTCATCCTTAATCCTTCTGGACATATCGCGGGGCATGCCGGAAAGATCACTGGTAATCAGAACGGCTGTATTGTTATCCGAATCCTGGATGGCAAGTGCTTTTGACCAAATGGGGTGAATGGTGCCTTCAGAAGGTCCTGTCCTTGAAGCAAAGCCTGCCATCCACATGGGAACCTTAGGCGTAATATTTACTTTGGCCACATTTGCTTTCCAATGGGTGGAAGCATTCTGCGCAAAAAGTAAGGCGGGATTAAAAAAACAATAACCTATAATGGCCAACAGAGGCAGGTACCGAAAGCAATATATGTATTTTTTACAATTTCTCATGGCGCTACTAAGGGATATTCCACGGTTTCAATTCCTAAACTTTCAGCAAGCTTTATCGCTTCTGAAATTATGTTGTCTTCTATCGAAGCCGCCCATTGTGTAGTGAATATGGGGGATCTGTTGGCCTCATATCCACCTTCAGCAAGCACTTTCTTGGTGGGGATATAGGCCATTACATCATTGGAGTAACCCATAACAAATATGTCGGGGCCAAAAATCTTTTTAAGTTCTAGGGAATACCCGACAAGTAGCTCACCTCCAAAAGCAAAAATAGGTTGATCACCTATTTTCCATGCTTGAACAGGATAAGGATACGAATCCTTGATTTTTTCCCCATTGTCCAATTTTGAAATCAGAACTTTTGCACTTTCTTTAAGGTAATCTGGGTAACCTGGCGTTGCGCCACTTATTATATCTTCCAATTCCGCTTTGGTAGGAACGGCTTTAGCAAAGGTCAGGTCAATTTCTGAATAGGCCGTAGCAAGGTTTCCTTCCAATACGTTCATTTCTTCATTTAAAACCCGCTCTACAGCTGCCGCCAGTTCTTTACCATACTGCTGTGCCAGGGGAACAGATCTTCTTGGCAGTGGATTTTGATCAGCGCCTGCTCCTTGAAAAAATAGGGCCGTAGTACCTGGGTAAAGCTTCTCTAATTCTAATTGGGCAAAACCGGCATAGTCCCCAGATATCCGATAATCTGACAAGACTGTAGGATGACAAGCATAGCCAAAAAGAAGTGCTTTAACATTTCCCTTTTGATCTTCCACTTTGATAACTGGCACGGCATAATCGTTTGGACCATTTAATTCAGTTTGGGCGTTTATTTGGGCTTCTTTGTTATTTCTCCTGTTGACTTGGAACCTGGTTACCCCATTTTCAGATGACAAGGTTACTGGCTCAAGCAATTTGATGGCATTGCCTACCATTTCCACCACCTGTTGTTCTACGCGATCTGCGTATTGTTGGATTTTATTAGATTCGCTCTCGCTAAGCTGGAACTGAAACCTGTCATAATCTGTCTCTGGACCTGTATGCGTATGAGAACTGTTAAGAATTATCTGGTCCTTCGAAAGTCCAAATTCATCTCTTAGACGTGTTCTTATCTTATCAGAAAGTGTTTTTCTGAAAGCCAACAAATCTGCAGTTACTAGAACAGCAAGTTTTCCAGAGCGATCTTCAATTGCTAAAGCTTTGGCCCAAACGGAATGTCTTACCCCTTCAGAAGGATGGTCTCTTGCTGCATACCCACCCATCCAGATGGATTCACTCGGAGTAATTTCAACGCTACCTACACCTGCTTTCCAGGAGGAATTGTTTTGTTGTGAAAATGCTTGGTTGCTAAACAGCAAAATTGTTAATCCGAAAAAAATAAAGCAACAGGATCTTGGGAAGGTTTTTTTCATGAGTCAAGATTTAATGGAACGTATTTAATCATTTTAACCCCTATTATGAAAAGGATTAAAAGACCCTTCTCAGAAAGTAATGCTATCATAAAGAAAATCAGTCTATTTGAAGTTTGGAGCGTAGCGCTCCTAATATTAGGATAGAAAATAGCAAGAATAGGCTGATATTTTCCGCCGTGGCGGATCATTACCTAATAGAATGGCTATTACATATTTCGGGTTTAAGATGCTAGAAAGTATAATAATATCAAATTACCTCAGATAAAACTAGTCAGCAAAAAATAGCATTTCTTTTTTTCCACATTCGTAAAATTGAATGCAGGTATTGATTCTAGGTGAAAAGGATTGGTATAAAAAAAATCCCTCTGCTAAACATTTAACAGAGGGATTCTTCGATTATTCTACTGTTTCCAAAGGTGGAACATTGTTTTCAGCACCCACATAACCTTCATTCTGGTTAATGGTCCCTAAGGAGTTTGCTGTAATTACATTATTGTCTATAGGCCATAACACATGAAAGGGTGCTATTGCAGGCGTATTTCCAATAACTACCGGCTTGATGGTATACATGATGTTTTTAGTCATAATTCTATCATACCACCAGTTACTGTCTGAAAATCCTTCCAAACTGTAGCCACCAAGACCTTGAGAGGCCATGATATACGATACTCTAACCAATTCTGAATGACGAGGAGTTTCCAAAAACAACTCACGGGCCCTTTCGTCAAAGATGTATTCGATAGTTACATCAGATGCACCTATTGGTATTGCATTGGCTCTTGTTCTAACCCTATTTATATCCGTTGCTGCTTCTGACAATTGGTTTTTCCAATAGTAAGCTTCTGCGCGAAGAAGATAGGTTTCAGCAAGTCTAAAGATATACCAGTCACCATTTCCCCCCATCGGAACTGCTGTTGGGGATTGTTGTGGCACATAAGTTTTATAGAAAGCAAGTGGGAAATGCTTGTAAACTGAATCCTGCGGATCAGTTAATAACATAGGATTTATAGGCTTTCCAAAATCTACAGATTCAGGATTAGAATAAACAAGTTCGTCTTTGTCTATCCAGTTTATATCAGATCTTCGAAGGTCCGGTGTATTGGTATAGTTAAAACCTTGCTCCTCCCAGATATCATAGAAGCCATAAGGAGTAGAAATCATATCAGGATTTCCTCTTCCCAGGGAATCGTATCTTGGTCCATTATCAAAAGTACCTCTAACACCCTCACTGTCTCTTATGGATGAATGCCACCAAGAAGCATGGAAGTGTCTCATGGTAAACAAACCACGGGTTTGAGCACCTTCAGGAGCTTCAAATCTATCGACCATGGCCAAAATGGTTTCTGTATTTTGGCCACTATTTTTATTTTCTGGGCGGTGCAAATCCCAAATTACATTTTTCTCTGCGATATCAGCTTCTGTACCAAATCGGTCTTCTACCAATGCATAATTCCCATTGATAACTGCGGTGGATGACGCAATGGCTTTATCAAATTCCATATTCGCTAAATAAACTTTGGTAAGCAAGTGATTACCTGCACCTTTAGTAATAGCTCCTGGAACAGCCGTCTCAGGCAACCATTGAACTGCAAATTCTAAATCTGCCTGAATTTTATCAAGAATTGCCCCGCGGCTGTGTGTTTGATAATCAAGTTTAACACCTCTTACTTCTTCACCAACAAATGGAACATCTCCATATGCATTAATCAACCAATAGTACCAGTAAGCCCTGTGCCAATAACTTTCAGCCAAAATCTTATTTCTTGAAGCTTCATCAGACCATTCGATATCATCAATTCTACCAATTACAACATTAGTGTTTTTGATAAATTCAAAGGACTCTGTAAAAAGAGGTACAAAGGTGTAGTATCGGTCAAAGAAAGGGGTCGTTTGAAACCAATCCATTTGGAATGTAGGGGTTCCAGCTTCAGAAGAAGACCACTCTCCTACCATGTAGTGCCTTCTACTACCCGTAACACCTTCGGTTAGGGCTTTTCTCATTGTAACCAAACTAGCTTCATATCCTGCCGGATCAATAAATACATTCTCCGGAGCGAAAAAGGAGAGCGGTTTGGGTTCCAGTAAATCTTCTGAGCAGGCAAAAGCCAGGCAGCTTACCAGAAAAAGGAACAAATATTGTTTTATATATTTCATATTATTTAAATCTTTTGGGTACTAAACATTAAAGCGAAAGGTTGACACCTAAAGAAAACGATTTTGGCATTGGGCTGTTTCCTGATTCAGGATCCCAACCTGGCCACTTTGTAAACGTTACAAGGTTTCTTGCGGCTACAAACACTCTGATACTCTTAGTATGTAACTTTTCAGCCATTTGCGAAGGCAAACTATACGATAAAGAAACATCCTGAACCCTTAGGAATCCCCTTGGTTTAAATACTCTCAATCCACCACCATAAGCGCCATGAACTTCCGAAGTACGAGGATATTCAGTTTCTCCATTGGTAGGTGTCCAATAAGGGACATTCCAAATATTGATCCTATCATAAGTAGACGATGCATGCGTAGCGTTAGAGAATTCTCCTATATGGCCTAGATCTGCTCTTAAGAAAACAGATGCTGAGAAATCTCTAAGGAAGGTAAACTCGTTTCTTAATCCTAAACGATATCTAGGTCTGGTATAACCGATAAATTGTTTGTCAACTAAAGCGTCATAAACACCATCATCATTTACATCTTCTGATTTATAATCACCAGGTCTCATGGTATATACTGCTGCTTCATCGGCCTCATCCAACTGCCATATTCCTTGTACATTATAGTCCCAAACTGCATCAATTGCTTGTCCAGGAAACCATTGGTTGGAGTAATCTGGCACTTCTCTAATGACGGTTTGACCACCTATGATTACTTCTTCAGTATCACCAAACAATCTTTCAATCTTATTTCTGTTCAGTGAGAAAACAAAATTAGATTTCCATAATAGGTTAGGACGATTGACATTGACTGTATTAACCGTCAAATCCAATCCCTTATTGCTCAACTCACCCAAATTTGCCGTAATACTTGAAAATCCAGTAATTTGAGGCAATTGTCGGTTCATTAACAAGTCTGTGGTCGTCATGTCATAAAATTCCGCCGAAACATCAATCCTATTTTCTAACAGTCCCAAATCCAAACCAATGTTATAAGATTGGGTTTTTTCCCATCTCAAGGATTGGTTAGCCAGTGTATTGTTGAATAGTCCAAGTTGTACATTGGTTCCATCATAGTATAAGTTGGTGCCTATTTGAGCCAAAGCAGAATAAATTCCGATGTCCCTATTTCCATTGACTCCCCAAGAACCTCGAAGTTTCAACAAACTAATCGCAGTATTTTTAGGGAAGAATGGTTCTTCAGAAACGATCCATCCTAAAGCCAATGCTGGGAATACCGCCACGTTATTGTCCGCACCAAATGCAGAATAACCATCCCTTCTTACAGAAGTAGTCAACAAATACCTGTCTAAATAGGTATAGTTAAGTCTTGCCATCATGGCATTTCCACCAGCCTCTGTATCATTTGTATTTACCAATGGCCTTGATCCAAACTGAAGACCATTATACCCTAAAGCCTGATTAGGTTTAAAGGTCTGATTTTCACCATAAGAATTATAGCTCTTCGTTTGTTCTCCATTGTAAAGGAGTGTTACATTGAAATTATGCTCTCCTATTTCCTTGCTCCAGGTTAAAATATTATCAACCATCCACGCATTCAAAGAGTAATCCGTTCTGGTACCATATCCATCCAATCTGTCTCTTCCTCCAACAATTGTTTCAGGTCCCCAGAAGTTGTAATTTTTCTGAAAATTAAATCGTGGCTGATAGGATAATTTATATTGAATCCCAAAAGGCAATTTGACATTTGCATAAATAGAAGCAAAGATCCCTGTAGATTTATTTATTCTTTCTTGATAAATATTATTTATCATTGGATTTACAATTATTGGATAACCGTGAGGATACCAATTTAGACTTCCATCTTCTTCGTATTTTGTACTATAAGGGCTAATTTGACCAAAATTAGTGCTGGCTGGAACTGAGCTATTGTCAGTATTAGAAAATTGTGCGTTTGTACCCACGTTTAACCATTCTGTAACTTTAAAGTCCAAGTTCAATCTAGATCGAATGGAGCTAAAATCATCACCTCGCAAGAAATTCTGATTGTCAACATAACCCAAAGACCAATAATATTGGAATTTGTCATCACCACCGCTGATACTTAAGTCATAATCTTGTCTCACACCTTGACGGCTTACCTCGTCAAACCAGTTGGTTGTGTTTCCAGCGAGATATTGGTCTATTTCAGTATCGAAAAAATTAAGTCTTGTAAGGTATTCCTGGGTATTGTCAGGATTAGAGTTAGCATTTGAACTTCTCCATTGGTCAAGTGTCACACCACTTGTTAGGTTCGCAGGATCGTCCCAAAAATAATCAGGTCGATTGGCAACCCCTAGGGTTCTGAAGAAATCTCTTCTAAAATCCTCATATTCCGGACCATTTCTTGGTCTGAAATCTTTATTTGCAATGGTATTGATCCCAGTTTTCGCTGAGAAATTAATCGTAGGCAATCCTGACTTACCTTTCAATGTAGTAATCATTACCACACCTGAGGCCGCCTTGGATCCAAAGACTGCTGCGGAACTTGCATCCTTTAAGATATCAATAGATTCAATATCATTTGGGTTGATATCAGATATGCTGCCATAGAAAATCACTCCATCAACTACAATAAGAGGTGCTGTTCCTCCAGTTAGAGAAGTAGGACCCCTAACCTCTAGTGAACTACCACCAGATGCTGAAGTTCCTTGGTTTCCATAAAAACCAGCAACAGTACCTGCCAACATATCAGATACCTGTGTCAACGGCTGATTTTTAAAGGTAGATGCACTGACTCTAGTCACTGCTCCTGTCAAATCACTTTTCTTTTGTGTACCATAACCAACTACAACGACCTCGTTTAAGTCTGTTGCGCTTGATGCCAGACGAACGTCTATGGTTGTTTGATTACCTACTGTAACCTCTTGATTCAGGAAACCTATAAATGAAAACACCAAAGTGGCCTCATTATTAGGTACACCTATTGAGTAACTTCCATCAATATCAGTTATGGTACCGATACCGGAACCTTTCAAAAGAATATTAACGCCTGGTAAAGTTTCACTGTTTGAAGCATCCATAACCACTCCAGAAACAGTCATTTGATTCTGTGCTTGTGCAACTGAAACCCCTACAAAAGAGACTCCTAACAGTACCCAAAAACTAAAAGCCAATCCACGCAATTTCCCTTTGCTAGGCTGACTATAAGGTTTTGAAAAAGCATCTACTCGCTTTTTTAATTTGGTAAGAATTTTTATCATAACATTGAATTTTGGTTTGTGAAATCCCTTTAAATCCCTTCACTGGTTTTAACGCAATAAAAGCATTTAGAGGAACAAAGTGGATTAAACAGGTTATTTTTTCATTAAGTTGTGGCCGATATTTCATCTAAGAATTAATTCATAGGTTTGAAATACGATTAAAAGTTATTACAATTATTCTTAATACTAATAAAACTAAAAAAATAATTTTGTATTATTTTATATCAATGGTTAAAAAGTCAATTCATTAGACTACTTATAGCTGAATTTATTGTAATAAAAACAATGAAACAGGCATTAGTAAGCATATTAGTGGTGTCGGGTAATTACACCACTTCCAGAGTAGGGTCGAGACAGGCCAATATGAATTCTATTGCATATTGCAATCTTTCATTGGGTAAAAACCAATACTAAGGGAGTACTAAGATCTCTTTTTGTGTCTTTTAAAGACAATGATACCAATTAGAAATTATTCTAAAAAACGATTTAACCTTTCCACATAAAGAACCTTTTTTATTTACTGGTAATTTTCTAAATTAAAGGCTATTACAATAACCATCTGACCATGAAATGCAAAGAAATAAGATTACCGCAGGATTTTGACAAATCCTTTATCGTTTTTAGGGAAAAAGGACAGTATATCCCCTGCCCATGGCATTTCCACCCTGAATACGAACTGGTATTGGTTTTAAAAAGTACTGGAAAGCGGATGGTGGGAGACCATATAGGGAATTTTCAAACCGGTGACCTGGTATTAGTTGGCCCTTATTTACCCCATGTTTGGTCGAATGACCCCATTTATGTCACTGGCCAAGCCACAGAAGAGGCTGATGCATTGGTTATTCAATTTAAAGAAGACTTTTTGGGTGGTGAATTTCTAAATCTCCCAGAAATGGAACCCTTCAGAAACTTCCAGAAACTGTCCAGAAGAGGGATGTCCTTTTATGGAAAAGCAAAGGAGCAAATCAATCCATTGATAATTGAAATGATCCACATGAATGGGATTCAAAGGTTATCCAATTTGCTATCCATCTTTGATATTCTGGCCCATACGTTGGAATACGAATTACTGGCAAGCCCTGTTTATGTGTCCCAATTGGACCCACCTCATACCGACAGGGTTTCAAAAGTTAAAAATTATATACTAAACAATTTTGATCGGGACATCAGCTTGGCCGAGGTTGCCTCAATTGCTAATATGGCAGTTTCCACTTTTTGCATTTTTTTTAAGGACCAATACCGGATTACCTTTGTGGAGTATTTAAATTCAATTAGGATAGGACATGCCTGCAAATTGCTAATAGAGCAAAACGATAGTATTTTGGAAGTGGCCTATAAAAGTGGCTTTAATAACCTGGCCAACTTCAACCGACAATTCAAAAAGTTTAAAACCATGACTCCTTCTCAATACAAGAAAACAGTAAACGAGTCAGAAATGGCCTGATAAATATCTCTTTCAATTTGATGGGGTAATTTCAATGGATTCAAAAAATCTTGTTAACCTGTGACAAATTTTAACCCGAAACCTGTTATAGGGTTCAGGTTTTACGCCGCGGAGCAATCCTTTTTACTAATTTTCATAAGGCCGTTAAAAATTGGGGTAGATTATAAAGAAAGCAAACCATGCAAAAATACCTGCCCGGGATAGCCAGATTACAATTCTTTTCCCAAGTCGTGGAATTCAGATTGAATAATTCTTTAGCCCTCGTATGTTTAGACCCAAGTCTGAATTTGAGCCCTGTAAGGGTGACATAAAATCAGTATTAATCCCAGATAGATTTAATATTATGCACTTACAGGGCTATTAAGGTTAGTTATGCTGTTTTTGGATGGGCTACACCCATCCCTGAGAGCTATTGCCCTTACAGGGCTGGTATATTCCGAAACAGGCAATAGACCTTCTATTTGGAGATGAAATCGCTTAAATATCTGTCAATTGTTGTTGTTTTCATATCACCATAACGGGACCACGAATCCTAGGGTACAATTCTGTTTCAATATTAGCAAGATGCCTTCTTAAGTTAGCTACGTAAGGCAACCTTTCCCACGTCTTTGGATCCTGGTTTAATTTTTAATGGACTTTTCCCAGACATATCCTAAACCCATCTCGTGAATCGGAATAATGGGTACTATGAAGTCCTAATCTAACAGCAGACCGGGCATTGCCAGGTACGTCGTAGTAATTACCGCCACGACATACGGGTTTATAATTTTGGTCGACGGAATAAAATGCTTCATGCCCACCTTTAGGATCAAAGTGATCCAGGACAATTTCCCATACATTTCCCAACATGTCTGCCAAGCCAAATCCATTTCTACCTTTCTCTCCAAATTGGTCTACTGGAGAGACAAAAGAAAAACCGTCACTCCACGGCACATTCGCCAAAGGCCATATCTTATTTCTTCCAGGTAAAAAATCTACACTGGATACATTAAAACGACCCTCTCCATCCCTTAGATCATTGCCCCACCAAAAATAAGTGCTTTCTTCATTACCCCCTCGGCAGGCATAGGCCCACTCCGCTTCGGTAGGTAGCCGGTATTCCATTCCCTCTGGAAGCCTTCCTGCTGCCCTTTCCTTTTCTGTTAACCAAGCTCCAAATGCATTGCCATCATTCCAACTGACACAAACCACAGGATAGTCGGCTCTAAGTGGGAAACCAAAATTGGGATCTCGCCAACTTTTACCCTCCATATTGATCCAAGGATGGGGAGGTGCTAATCCTGATATTTTCCATTCCGGATCAAAAACCTGGGTCATGCCACCAGGCTTTTCTGCGTCGGTGATGTATCCGCTTTCCTTTACAAATTGCCTAAATTGACTTACCGTTACTTCTGTCCTGCCCATCCAAAACCCATTTTTCACTTCCATAGCACGGGGATATTCACCTTCGTAGGACTCTCTAGCCGTACCTGCGGTCGCTCCTCCCTCCTGCCCTGTTGCCCAAGCTTTTTCCTCTGGTGTACTTCCCATTCGAAAAGTACCTGCTGGTACAAATACGATCTCAAGTGAAACTTCATTGCCCAAATCAACCTTTTTGGATTTGGGATCCTCTTTTTTGAGGTCCAACTCAAAAGGAATGAAGCGGGATGACATAGCCGGTTCATTTGGTAAAAAATAAACTAAAGGGACAAATAAAACCCCCATTCCCATAATAGATAATACTATCAAACTTTTCATAAGATTAATTTTTTAATTTCAGTTCAACTACAATGCTGCTTATACGTACCCGCTTGATTTCACTACCATCAATAACCAGAAAAGGGGCCAATATTTCATCGAAATATAATCAGCAGAAGAAGCATCCAAATTATATAAACTCCATTCCCCTTTTGAGCAAGTGGAGGGCATGGTTATGTACTACATTCAGCAAGGCCATTAACCAATACGATATATTTTACCTCGGACAATGATTCCTGAAATTTACTTTTGCAGCACTTAAGCCACATTTATTTCAAATTTTCCTTTGATTTATTGGATGAAAACAACTTTTTTAATTGGGTTTCAGGAGTAAGTCCGCGATTAAGTGCAAGACGCATCCATACGTAATAAATTATTCCAGTCGTTACCATTCCATTTATTAATGAGATGAAAAATTCCTGACTAAAATAACCGATTAAAAACCCTACAATCCAAGCCAAAAAGGCTGCTGGATTGATTACCATATCCGGTTTGCCATCGGCCTTTTCATAGAGATCTCTTTTTTCAGGAAAAAGCCAATAATCAATAATTACCGTCATGGCAATGGGGCCAATCACCCAAGATAAAAACTGAAGGAAGAAGTTAAATATCTGGTCAGGTCCATACCAGGCAAAAAACAAAGCAATTCCCCATGAGATGAGTAACACGAGCTTTCTATTTTTCTCTTCAGTTTTATACTTTGGCATTGGAGGAGTTGACATCATATTGGCTCCAAAATAGATTGCAGCCATGGCAGTAGACCAAGAACCCAAGAATATGGCAAGGAAAGAAATTTCCAAAAGACCGAATTCGTCCATAATTAGGAAAATATTCCACTCTCCAGTAGCTAGCGCACCAAGAGTAGCGCCGATATATTGAAAGACCATCATCACACCGTAGGTCAAAAATAACCCTATTGCTGCCTGTTTGCCAGTTTTATAAAACCTCGTGAAATCGGATATTACTGTATTCGCATGTAACCATCCACCAGCTGCAGCAGTGAAAACAACAAAAGAAGAAGCTGAAGCTACCGGAGATTTATCAATGACCGCCATTAATCCTCCACCAGCGTCCAATGCTCCCCATACGGTGACTATCAAAATAAAAACGATGGCGGGAACAGCCAAATAATTCACATAGGCGATCCATTTCATGGTTTTGTAAGCAGGAATAAGGAATAATACAGCCATTAAGAGCGTAATTCCATAAAAGAGCACCGAAGATTCACTGCTTACCCCTATTATCCCCACAAAAGAATCCCTGGTGAGGTTTAATATCACTGCAAACCAAATGACCGTAGTAATGGCAATTATAAAATTTGGAAGCAAAACCCCTTTGACGCCATAAGAATACCTGAAAATCATCGCACTGGTATACCCAGTTCTTGCCCCAATTATTCCAATTAAGATGGCTACTAAACTGTTAAAAACACCTGCCATGGCAATAACAATGACCGCATCTTTGAATGCAAGTTGTGACCCTACCAGTCCTCCCACCAGTAAACTTGTGACAGTAAGAACTAAACCCCAAAGGATAAAGGTATTGCTCCAAAAGCCTAGGCGTTTGGAGGCAGGTAATCTAGACCTGACTTCGTCTCCTCTTTCTATTTCATTTTCAATAATTGTTTCTTTCATGGGGATTTTAATTTTTACATTGATATTTAAACAAAATCATAATTTTCTATAACCAAATTTATTGCCCAATTGAAGACATTCCATCCAAGGCAAAATAGCCTCGGAGGCGGTATTGTCCATAAGGCTAGTAGCCGCCACAGTAACTCCTAACTGGAGAGATGCTTCCATCTGCCAGCCTTCATGCATCCCAGCCAAAACGCCGGCAGCAAATGCATCCCCGGCGCCAACTGTTCCCTTCACCAATGTTTTAGGCATTTTTATACATGGCTGAAGAATTTGGTGTCCCTCTTTATTCAATGCCAGGGCCCCATTGGGAAAATGAATAACCACCCAACTAAGCACCCCCATATCAAGGATTTTTTTCGCAGCTTTGAAACCATTTGAAATCAGAAAGATGTTGTCGGGGTCCAATAACTGAATTCCGGTAAGGTTGTGTGCTTCAAGCTCATTAATAAAAAGGAAATCAATAAAAGGCAGCGACGGAGGAATCACCTCTGTGTACCGATCCGATTGTTCACTAACAATGTCAGCAGAAGTATACATCCCTGCCTCCTTTGCCCTTTTTAAGACTTTCGCAGCTCCAGAAAGCCCATCCGAATCAATTTTGTCCAAATTATCCAATAAAAGCAAATAGCCTAAATGGAAAAATTTTGCTTTCGAAACCTTAAAATCAAAATCCTTCTCTTCCAATAATGCATTGGCTCCACGGTGGTGGAAGAAAGTTCGCTTTCCTGTAGAACAAACGGTCATCACATCAGTAAAAGAAGTTTCAACCCCTTTCAAACGCTTCATTTGCCTGGTTTCTAATCCCAACCTTTCACATTGATCCAAAATATCGTCACCAATTTCATCGTCACCCAACACCCCCACCCCTTCAAGAGGAATTGAAAAGTCCATTTTACGAATGGCCTTCAACACATTAAAAGGAGCGCCGCCATTTCCTGAATTTTGGCTTATAATATTGGCCAGGGCATTTTCATTTGGATACACATCAATCATTTTGATGAAATCCAAAATCCAATTTCCCCCAGCCAATATGCCTATTCTATTACTTTTTACCATTATTTCATCTGTTCAAACCAAGCTACGGGTAATTTAGTGAAATAATAATTTAGTGTATTTACCATCTACCAACTTTTAAGGAATAACAACGACTGATTTTGTTTCGTGAGACTTTAAGGCTGCAGCAAATACCTGATGGCTCCTAACTGCTTCTTCGGGAGTTACACATCCCAGTCTTCCGTCAAGAAATCCTTCTCTTTCTGCAAAATAGGCCGCTAGCATCTGCATGAAACAATCCGTAAAGCCAGCTTCAAATATTCCTCCAGTGATGGTGGTAAATGGAACCTGAAAACCCAGATCTACTCTTTGCCAAACCTGTTCTTTTTCTCGGCTGAATTTCCAAAACACCTTGGTATCTTTAGTACTGTACCTTACACCGCCTTCTGTACCAAGTACCTCAATATACCAAGAATTTGTCTCACCAGGAGACAGACGCTTCATTTCCAACATCATGGGTACTTCTTCCCCTTCAATCGAAATGGTAGAAGAAAGATGGGCATTGTTCCAAGTGTCACAGACACTCCATCCACCTTTTCCATCTGGCCTTTTTGTGACTATCTTCTGAAGCTGGGCATAAACCCTGCTGGGTTTCCAACCCATCCTCAATGGAATGTGCATCACATGCATACCTAAATCACCCATTACGCCTATATCCCCGCAAAACTTAGATTGCCTTTTCCAGTTTATGGGTTTAAGCGGATCCATGTCACTTGAATGGCAGAATCCGGCCTTTACCTCAATAATTTTACCAAGTTTTCCAGATAAAATTTCTTTGATCACCCGTTGTGCTCCAGGGAAAAAAGGCATTTCAGAACTACACCTTACGAAGCGACCTGATTCATCGATCTTATTTTTGATAATTTGGGCTGCTTCAAGATTTATCCCGAAAGGCTTCTCAGCAAACAAATCCTTCCCTGCTTCCAAAACTTTAAGGTAATACTCCTGGTGCAGGTGATGTGGTAGTGCCACATAGACAACATCTACATTTGGGGAATCAAGCAAAGCTTTGTAATCAGTGGTCAGTAAATCAATGGTAGGAATCTGTTCGTACCATTTTAAGGCCTCTTCATTTATGTCGCAAACGGCTTTTAAAACAATCTTTAAGGGATAATCATTGAGAACAAACCACCTACCGAGTGCACTCGCCACTTCCTTGCCCATCAGGCCTCCTCCTATTATTCCTACGTTAATGGTTTTCATTTCCTAATTTGACTTTAATAAACCTTTCACTTCATCTGGCTTGGCATCATTATGAACAATAGCCATTAGGGCTCTGGTCATTCCTCCAGGATTGGCATGCTGCACCACATTCCTGCCATAGACAATGCCTTTTGCCCCTTGCTTCATTAGTCGATAGGTTCTATCCAATATTTCTTCGTCACTCGCACGTCCACCACCTCTTACCAAGACAGGGATATCTCCAGCCACTTCGATTACTTTATGGTATTCCTCCACATCATCTGTTGGATCTGCCTTGATTAAATCTGCACCCAATTCAGCTGCCTGTCTTACCATTGGCATAATCAGTTTTATATTGCCATCCACCATGTAGCCACCAGCTTTATTATTGGGCTGAAAAACCAATGGTTCTATCATAAGAGGCATTCCATAATAATCACACAAAGGTTTTAGCTTTAGTATATTCTGAATACAATGGTCGGTAACTTCAGGTGCTCCCGGGATATTAAACAGGTTGACTACAACACAAGCTGCATCCAATCTGAGAGCCTGTAGAACCGGCTCTTCTATCATCCTACTGTACAAAACCTTCTGCAATTCAAGACCATAAACATTGGCTACATCAGTTCTTAAAACCAGTGCAGGCTTTCTCTTACCTGGAACTGACTGTAAATGACGGGCCTGTCCTACGGTCAATTGGATAGCGTCTGGATCGGCATCGATCAAAACTTTGACAGATTTTGAAATGTTCTCTATTCCACTCAAAAAAGTATATTCACTGAAAAACCCATGGTCAATGGCTACATCAAAACATTTTCCAGATTTCTCGTTAAAAAGCCTATTAATCCTGCTTAATTTCATAATATTTTATTTATTAATGTTATATCGTTTGATAGTATTAAATTTTAATTCTACGAATTGTGTCACTAATTTTTATGGGTCTTCCATTCTGTCTTTTACTTTCATCGGCCGCTGCCATGAAAGCATAAATTTCAATCGTTTCTTCTGGGTCTACGGGCAATTTACCTGTCAAGAAAAAATTGTCTATGGCGCTAACTAATCTTTGATAGCCTTCAAATTTTCCTATTGACTTAATTCCGTCTGCACCAAAAACCGTCCCACCGAAACCACTTTTCCCCTCCCGAATCCCTCTGAAATAACCTAACTTATCACCAGACCATTTGCCGACGACCATGTCAGTTCCTTTTGTTGAGGTACGAGACACCGTTTGACAACCTGTTCCCATCACACTATAGAGGGATTCTATCCCGTGGATACCATCCCAGAACAAATCAACATGGGCTTTTTGAAGGGGCGCAGGACCGTAGGTCTGGGCTCCCATTAATTCCCCCACCCATTCTCCCTCTTTAATCGAAGTATTTTGAGTTCCATAGCGTAGGGCTGAAGAGCTAAAAACTTTAACTCCATAATGATTTGCTTCATGAAAAATCTTCAGCACATTTTCCAAATTCTCGGCCAATGGTTTGTCGATATAAACCGGTTTCCCTGCTTTTAGTACAGGCAAGACCTGCTCCAAATGTGGTCTTCCATCGTTGGTTAATAACATTACAACATCCGATCTTTCAATGACTTCTTCTATTGAATTTACCGTGGACACCCCTTGTTTACTAATCCTCTCGGAAAAGTTTTGGAGCTGTTCTTCGGAGAATTCTACATCCGGATTTCCCTTTGGATGGTAAATCGCCACAACCTTACTATTGTACCCTTCGGCATTGGGATCCGCTGCATTCAGAATTTCAGTAAAGTCTGCACTATGTACAGAAAGGCCAATAATACCTACGCTAATTTTCGGGTTAATCATTATTTTTCGTCTCCTGCTTTAGAATGAATGTACACGAATGAAATAGGGCTACTAAATTAGGGTAACACCCGCATGATACCTCTCATCACCGGTGCATGCCCCGGAAAAGTGCATACAAATTGGTAATCACCCGGCTTGTTGGGAGCTTTAAAGGTCAACGTTTCCGAGGTTTTTCCATTTAGCAATTTAGAAGCCGCCACTATTTTGGGACTTTGGGGATGGTATTGTTTGGCAGGGTCTTCCTCACCCATGGCTATGGCCATCGCTGCTATTTCATCCGCAGCACCTGGTTCCACAATGATAATATTGTGTTCCATTAAGTCTTTGTTATCCAGGGTCAGTTCTATTTGCTGACCCGCCTTAACAGTAAATTCGGAAACATCGTATGCAAGTAATTCAGCCACAATGGTCAGCTTTGCAATGGGTTCTTTCTGTAGCGCTAGTTTTCGTTTCCCGCTTTCACTCGCTTTCTTCGCAGGTGCCATATTGGCATGAGCCTTAGGATCATCATCCTTCTTTTCAACTAGCGTTGTGTCTGAATCTACCCAGAATTTTTCATAATAGGTTCTATTTTGCATGCCGGAAATCTCTCCAGAAGTGCTTCCACGACTATGTGAATCCCTATCGCTCCAAAACCAGGCAACTTTTTGTGCAGCAATTCTAGCCTTTTCCTCTGGGGATTTTAACACTGTCGTGAGCAATTCCCTGTTTTTCACATTATGTTGCTGGTGAAGCCATAATATCTCCAACATGGGAAGTGCATCCTCTTTGCTTTGAGGATCAAGTGTTTTTGCCCAATTTTGCGCTTTCTCTATCACTTCTTTGGTTTCCCTACCACTCAATTCAATCCTGACGGAATGCCTTATACCATCCACAGGACTTCTAAACAGTTCCAAAAGCTTTTCTATCGGTTCTCCGTAAATGGGTACCGGCTCTTGGAGTGGTCTGTTTTTTGCCGTTATGCGGTAAATCCTACCATGCGCCTGATCCCGGTTTATATCCCTTAAGTTATAGGGTGAATGGGTAATGATTGCATTGTACCAATCCCCAAAATACAGCGCGCCATCAGCTCCTATTACCCCATCAGAAGGACGGAAGTTGGGATCACCTGTGTAACCAGGAGGCACAACCCTAGGTTGGGCTTCAGAAGAAGGACGGAATGTTGGATCATTTCCTGTAAATACCAGGTCTCCTGCTTCAACACCTTCAACTACTCCTAATTCTTTGTATTCTAATTGGTACCTTTTTATCCCCTGAAATCCGATTACGTTATAAATCAGAAAATTATTTTCGTATTTATCAGGAAAATGTTGGCTTGATAAAATTTGATTGGAGGTAATTGGTCGGATGGTTTGTTTGAACAATGGTCTTTTGTCAAATTCATTGGTGTCTGTTGTGGAAGTAACCGTCCTTTTGTAATAAACCTGGAAAGCTTTTCCGGTCGTACCATCCGTTATTAGCGGATTACCCCATCTATCGATACTGATACCATGAGCGTTGGGAGTGTTTTCCACCATAAATGAGAAGTCCGAAGTCCTTGGGTTGAAACGATAAAGACCCGGTGTTCCTGATTCTTCACTTTTTCGATAAGGTGTTTCTACATTTTCAAGGATGAAAATCCCTCTTTGGTAATAGATATTGCCATCTGGAGAGTATATAAGGTTATTCGCCGTATGATGGGAATCATCCGATCCCAATCCTCCAAAAAGGCGTTCACGAAAATCAGCAACACCGTCACCGTCAGTATCTTTAAGAAACCATACATCAGGGGCAGATATAACGATAACCCCACCGTTCCAAAATTCAAAACCTGTAGGGTGTGGAACATAGGCAAAAGTGGTCACTTTATCCGCTTTGCCATCACCGTCCTCATCACTAAGATAAGCCAATCTGTCGCTCATCTCTCTACCTGGCTCCCATTTTGGATAGGTAGACCAAGAGGCTACCCAAATGTTCCCTTTTGTATCTACCTGCAAAGCAACAGGGTTAATAATTTCCGGGAACTCATCTTCCGCAGCAAACAGATTAACTTCCAGATCGTCAGGCACTGTCATTCTTTCAATGGCTTCCTCCGGATCTATATAAGTTAAATCTCTAACAATGTGGGTCCCTACCATTAATGGATCAGGCATATTACTGTCATCAATTTCCAGGTCTTCCCCATTGGCTCTGGCCCATATTTTCTCATCTCTATTGGCTGCCATCACATCCAGCATCTCTAATTCCCTCTGAAGGGTTTTATAATTGCCATCTTGAATAGACCGCGTTCCCCAAACATCATTACCACTAATGGCACGGTACCTGTGAAACCAATATAAGTTTTTGTCCTTAACTGTGGATCTTATGGAATCCAATGCCACTTGATCTTCACTTATCCCACCACCCAATAGGGTTTCAGCAATGTATTTGCCCACTTCCTTGTTACCTTTTTCATTTAAATGAATGCCATTTATTGTCAAAGGTTCTTCAATGGCTTGGTACATTTGCTTGGTTGCCTTAAACAAATCAACGAAAGCAACGCTCTTTTCTTTGGCTACCTCCGCCATTGCTTGGGTATAAGCCTCCAACCGAGGATTATTTTCTGATCCATCAGGAAGGTTGGGAGAACCAAGGTCTTCATGTGCAATAGGGGAAAACAACACAATTTTAGGCACATTCACAGAATCATATTTCTGCGTACGCACATGGTCAATCCAAAGGGAAAGTTGTTTTTTAAACGTCTCAGGTTCGTTATCAAAAGATTCATTGTATCCGAAGAATGAGAAGATTACATTGGCCTTAATTTTTGACAAATGACTATCACTGTCCCCAAAACCTTCATGGGCCCTTGGCCTATAATGCACCTGATCTCCCGAATACCCAAGATTTCTGAACACCAGTTTTTTGCCAGGACTTGCTGTTTGAAGGTAGGTTTCCAACCAACCATCATGTTGAAATCTCTCAGCCAGAGAATTCCCAATAATGGCTATTCTATCCCTTTCGCTGAAAGAAAAATCAGACTCGCTGGAACATGCCCCAAAATAAAGTAGGCTGACGAGGAGGATAAAGGAACGGGCCACCCTAATGGGGTTTATCGAATTTGTCAATAATCTCATTTAGAATTTAATTTAAATAAATATTAATTTTCCAACCTATTGGATGTTAGTCTCCTTAATGCATTTCTACGGAACAAGTACCTAGGCCTGGGGCATAGAAATTAAACTGTACATTGGGATGATCTGCCAAAACCGACATAGGTACAGAAGTATCTGGAATTTTATTAGATATCATGTAGGTAGTCAGTCTTTGACCAAAAGGATTGTCATGGGCTCCAGCATGCCAAATAGAAACTTGATCTGTCTGCCATGTTTCTTTAGGCCCTACGGTCACAGCCTGAGTAGGAATCATAGGTACGTTTCCGCCACAATGTAACCTGGAGTTTTGTTGAATAGTGATAGGGTGCAAATCCAAAACCCTGGTAGGGAGATTTTTGTATTCTTCCACGGATTGTGGCATGTCTTTATAAGCTCCTTCTCGTTTTGGTGGCTCATTAAATGCCCAATGCTTGACGTCGCCCTGTCCACCTTGCATGATTAAACATTTGGCATGTTTCCAGCTTTCTACAAATTTGGCAGTATCGGCCTGCGGGAAATGTATGTTTTCCTCTGGCATGGCCAGCTTCTTGTCTATCCTGCTATAACAAAGGTCATTAAATGCTTTTTTGAAGGATAGAGAATGACTGGCAGGAACCTCTTTACCGTCAATCACCCATTCGTCCATTGACCAGAAATGGGCATGTTTGAGGGAGATTTGCAATTCATTAACCAATCTTGCCACAAGCGGCAATTGTTCTGTTGGACCAATGGGACCACAAAGCCCTACTGGATTATCAGCCGTCGCTTTTTGCCAAGTAGTGATGTATTCCAGTGCTTCTGCAAGGTAAAACTCTTCTATGGTATCATAAAAGACTACCTTAAAGCCAGGCCTGGACAATTTTATCATATCTGCCGGAGTCATTCTGGCAATTTGGTCGGTGATTTTGTTACCCAAATCCAAGGTGGTATAATCCCACCAATTCGGTGCTATTGAACTTATCTTTCTCATATCTTTATTCGTTAATTTTAACTTTTGACCCGAAATATGCAATAGAAAATCTATTACGTGCTGATCCGCTGCGGCGGACAAAATCAGTCACTTCGTTGCTATTTTCAATTTCACCATAAGGTTGCTATGCGTCAATCTCCAAATAGCCTGATTTTCTTGTAATTACATCACTCCCTGAGAAAAACAGGGCAGGCATTATGAATTCTATTGCAAAATCCGAGTTTAATCTTTGACTCCAATTCTTTCTTTGCATAGGGAATAAACTTCACCTAGGTTTTTAAGAGGGTCAAATTCAGACTCTGAAAATCCAAAGTGAGTCCTTTTTCTCCATCCTTCTGCATGAACAAAGGCCTCAGACATTGCCCCTATCTTTATGGAAAAATCCTCCATGGCGGCAATGTAAGAATCCATTTTCTGGCTGTCTTCCAGCCAGTTTTTTTGACTTTTATGTGCATCTAAAGCATCTCTTTTGATGGGTTGGACCGATTCAGTATCGATAAATATCCCCGGCAATACTTTTTGACCTAGTGGATCCAAAAGACCATGCGGAAGGGCATGATATATTGCGCAATTGTAATTGGAAACTGCTGGAAATGGAGCCTTAAAATTGGGTACACCCCTAACAAATGCCGCTGTTACTGCCAGACGGCACGCATTCATATGATCTTCCATATAATCAATAGGAGAATGCGTAAGGATGATACTTGGCTTTACTTTGCGAATAATTCCTGTCAATGCCTTTAGCGTTTCAACCTCATAGAAAATTTCAAAATCATCACAAATAGGAGGATGAAACACCGCACCCAATATCTTTGCGGAATTTTGCGCCTCAAGCAATCTTATCTTGGCAGTAGTAATCGAATCAGTTTCAGTGCTTCCACAGTTTCCTGAAGATAAATTCATGTAATGGATTTCATATCCCGCATTTTTTAACAATACCAATGTACCAGCCATCATAAACTCAATATCATCAGGATGCGCTGCAATTGCCATAGCTATTTTATCCATCAATTATAGCTTTACACTTTTCCCGGTTGCTGCAGATTTGTCAGCAGCAAAAATGATTTCATGTGTTTTCATTGCCTCTTTCAATCCAGTTAAAGGCATGTCTGTTCCGCTATTTATGGATTGGAAAAAAGTATCAAACTGCAGTTGATAAGGGTGATCAGCCACATCGCCAGAATCCAACATTTTCATGGACAATTCACTCCACCTTGTTTTATCAGACTTTAGTTTATTGGAGTGAAATTTATTGTCTAAAATAGACCCTTCACTTCCAAACAGGTGGGTATGGAAATAATATGGTTGCAAACAATCTACACTTGCTGCACACTTGGCAATTTTTCCGCTTTTGAATTTCAGAATAGTAACACTAGTCGTGGTATATTCGTAGGGTTTGAAAATCTCGCTTTTGGATTTGGTATCATAACTGGTAACCTCCTCAACATCAGAACCCATAAACATTAAAAGGGAATCCAAAGCATGGCATCCCGCTGTTAGTAAAGAGCTTCCTCCTCCAGTTTTCTTCGCATTCCATTCAAATTGTCCATACCATGGTCCGATACCATGCAGGTAATCAATTTCCCCATAATGGATGTCTCCGATTAATCCCTGATCTACTACCTCTTTTGTGGATATAAATTGGTTGGACCACCTACATTCGAAACAAATACAAAATTTAACATTTGCATTTTTCACTGCCTTTTCTATTTCCTGGCAATCCTCCCATGACAAAGCCATTGGTTTTTCCAAAATGATATGTTTGCCAGCCTTTGCTGCGGCCAAAGCATGTTCAGTATGTTGGTAAGTAAAGCTACATATGGAAACCGCATCAATACTGCTGTCCTTCAACATTTCGTCAAGATCAGTGTAAGACTTAATGTCCGTTCCCCAAGTTTTACTTAATTCGGCATCATCATGTTTTCTGGATGAATAAATAGCAGAAACCTGAGCAAATTCTCCAGCGTTTATCGCATTTATGTGTGCTGTAGCTACCCAACCGTATCCAATAATTCCAACATTCAATTTTTTCATAATTATCTCTTTATTAAATAGTTAATAGTCCAACCCGAAACATGCAATAGCCCTTCTATTACGTGATGGAATCACTTCCCGATAAAAGGTCGGGACTGGCACTACGAATCCTATCGCATCATCCGGGTTCAATTGATTATTTTAAAGCTTTTTTTAATATTTTGTCTAAGGATATCTTTTTTCCGCCTTTGTTTTTACTTTCCTGAGCAGCTTCCATAAAAGCATAAATTTCAAAGGTTTCCTCAGCTGGCACCGGAGATTTATTTTGAAGGAAAAATTCAACTACTTTGACAACCAGGGATCGATAACCGGTAAAGGATCCAAGGTCAACGATTTCATTTTCTTTAAATACCGTACCACCAAAATCTCGTTTTCCTTCTCTGATTCCTCTAAAAACGCCAACCCTGCCATCTTTCCAATATCCGATAACCAGGTCTTCCGTTTCTGAATGTTGCACTTGCTGCACTTCCACACAGCCTGGCCCCATTACTGTAAAGAGATATTCTATGCCATGTATCCCATACCAAAACAAGTCTGTATGGCTCTTTTCTAAAGCGGCGGGGCTAAAAGTATGGGCACTTAGTACCTCAGAAGGGTTGATATTTTGAGCGCTTTCCATGTACCTTAAGGCTGAAGAGGAAAAAATGGGAACCCCATATTTCTCTGCCTCTTTGTAAATATCCACCACACCTTGCAAATTCTCAGCAACAGGTTTATCTACAAACACAGGTTTTCCTGCTTTCAGTGCTGGGAGAACTTCCTTAAGATGGGGTCTGCCGTCATTGGTCTCTATCATCACCACGTCCACCATCTCAATTAATTGATCCATGGAATCAACTATGGCAACTCCCATATCCTCCACATCTTTTTGATAGCTGCTAAGCTGTTCTGGGGTGAAGTCAACATCAGGGTTTCCAGGTGGGTGGTACAATGCCACCATCTGACATCCAGCAAGATCTCTCTTTTTATTTGGGTCGTTTAGTATTTTTGAAAATGCCGCACTATGGACCGATAAGCCTACTAGGCCTACCTTTAGGTCTTCCCTTGGAAGGTTTTTGGCTATAGAAAATAAGGGCTGTCCCAATAAACTTAATCCAACTCCCCCAAAAGACAGTTTTTTAACAAAATTCCTGCGTACTATTTTATTTTCGACCATTTACGCTATTGATTAAAATATTACTTCTTTCAGTTCCTATCTATAAAATCGCCCCTATTGGGAGACGATAAAACCTGTTCCATTTTATTGTAACTAGATCTATGACTCGTCTCCCACTTGTTAGTGGTTTGTTACTGGTATACGGTGAGCGCAGAATTAATAACCTGGATTTTGCTCCAATGCCGAATTGATATCAATTTCTGATAATGGGATTGGGATTAATGCCATGTCTTCTGTTATGCTTCCTGTTTTATTAATTACTTTATAATGACCGCTCATAGGCCCAGAGGTTTCCACAGAGTAATCCATATAATTGGCAGGATCATCAGTCAGCTTCATTCCATAGAATTGTCGGTTCATCACATCTTCAAATATCCCCCACCTACGGATATCGATGTACCTGATTGTTCGTTCAATACAAAACTCAACCCTTCTTTCTCTTCTTAAAATCTCTGTAAGCATTGCAGGATCTGTTTCAGTAACCATAGGCATCCCTACAGCCTCTCTTCCCCTGACCTGGTTAATCGTTAGGTCAAGAAGATCCTGACTTATCATGTCACCGTTTTCAATCTTGGCCTCTAAGTAGCTCAAAAGCACTTCCGCATACCTCAATAAAATGATGTCATCTCCAGAATTCCCAAAATCGCCTGCATAATCCTCAGTTACGTATTTTTTCCACCCATACCCAGTGGCACCAGGTAAAGCGGCGATATTGTCCCCTGTCCTGTCTGGATGTGCCAAAAATAGGCGCCCCCTAAACACGGTGTATTCTGGAAGAAAAATACTGGCATAAAGCCTTGGATCCCTATTGTCGAATGGGTTCTCAGGATCATACAATGGGGAATCTTCTATAGGAAGACCGTCCACCATTAAAAAGGCATCTACCATCCCTTGCATAGGATTGACTTCTGAATATCCTCCATAAAATTCAGGATGGTGGTTTCTTTGGTTGTGTGTGTTCCCATATAGCCCTGCAATACAATTGGTGGACAGGATAATTTCATTACTGCCTTCACCTGCTTCTTCAAAAATCGTCTTGTACCTGGGATCTATTTCATGAACCTGCAGCGCAATGATGGCTTCATATACAGCAATTGCCTCAGCCCATTTTTCATCAATCATCAACAATCTTCCTTTGATGGCCAATGGTGCTGCTTTTATAATTCTACCCTTTTCATTTTCCGGCCTGCTGGCAGGAAGATCAGTGGCTGCTGCAGTGAGTTCCTGTATGGCAAAATTCACAACCTCAGACTTTGAATTCCGGGTTTGCGTATTGGCTTCCTCGATAGTCAATACATTGGTAATTAAAGGTACACCTCCATAAAGGACGGACATGTAGAAATACTCGTAAGCCCTAAGGAATTTGGCTTCTGCTATCCATTCAGCCTTGATTGTCTGGTCGATATCTACCCGATCAATGTTCTCTAGGAAATAATTGGTTTTGAAAATCGTCCTGTAGGCCCTTTGCCAAATGGCCAATGCGACCTGGGTATCTGCCGCTCTCAGGTATCCACTGTAAATATTTCCAACTGATCCAAATTTGTAACTCGAATCATCTGTGGCACTAGACAAGATCAATAACTCATTTGTATAGGAGTTATTGCCCACATTACTACCGTTATATATGCCTGTGAGTGCAAGCATGGCATCACTTTGACTGTTCCAAAAAGACCCTTCTGATAACTGAACCAAGGGCTGTTCATCCAACCAATCCTGGCAACCGGTTTGACCGATTAAGATCAGGATAGACAAAACACTTACGAAGCCTAATTTCTTATATGTTTTCATAGTATGAATATCTTTTATTAAAACCTTACATTTACACCCACCACATAGGACCTGACAAGCGGATAAAACCAATCTGCTCCTCCTGTCTGCATTTCAGGATCCCACCCTTTATAAAAACTGGAGAAGGTAAAGAGGTTTTCTCCGGTGACGTAAAAACGCACATTATCTAAGAAGGTATTGCCAATAATCTCCCCGGGTAGCGTATAGCCGAGTTGTACATTTTTCAACCTCAAGAAAGTGGCATCTCTGTTCCAGAAATCTACAGGATTAGAATTGTAGAAACCTGAAGCGGTAGCTATTATGGTTGGGTAAGCGGCATTGGGATCGGGATTTTCAGCTGTCCATCGGTTTTCATACATGTCCCTTTGTACATTACTATTGTTTTCCAATGGGAAGAAGAATTGCCCAAGGGTTACAAAAGCATCCCTACCACCTTCTCCCTGAATCATAATATTGAAGTCAAAGTTTTTGTAATCCCCATTCAAGATGAGTGCATAAGTTGATATCGGTAAAGGTTTGCCTATTACAGTTCTATCATAAGTAGCATTCACTACGCCATCTGGCACGCCATCAGGTCCACTGATATCCTTGTACTTGATTCCTCCTGGAATGGCCAAATTCGAAAATGGCTGAGTAGCATAGTTTGCAACATCAGCTTCACTTACAAATAGTCCATCACTCCTAAATCCATACCTACTTCCTATTGGCTGACCTAAAAATAAGCCTCTGGGAATGTCTCTTTCCAAATTGGCAATTTCCAATACCTGATTATTCACGATAGAAAAAATGGTCGATGCTCCAAAATTGAACTCACCGATAGAATTTCTGTAGCCAAGATCAAAATCCCAACCTTTGTTTTCCACCTTTGCAGCATTGGATGCAGAAGGAGTAGCTCCTAATAATCTTGAAACAGATACTGGGTAAAGGATATCATTTGTGACTTTTATAAAATACTCACCAGAAAAATTTAACCTGTTTTCAAATAAGGCCAAATCTATCCCAATATTGGTAATAGTGGTTGTTTCCCAGGTAATTTGCTTGTTGGCAATTGTAGTGACCGCGCCACCTGCTACCAGCACCCCTCCAAAGGGATAATTCTGTCCTAAAGCAATAAGGTCCTGATAGGGGTAGTCGGAAATGGACTGGTTACCCAATTTTCCCCATGAACCCCTAATCTTGAAATCAGCGACCCACGGAAATGCATCTTGAAAAAAACCCTCTTGCGCTACCCTCCAACCTGCAGAAAAGGAAGGAAACAAACCCCATCTACTTTCCTCTGGAAATCTGGATGAGCCATCATAACGGAAATTTGCCTCTAACAAATATTTATCCTGGAAGCCATAATTTAGCCTTCCAAAATAAGACGAAAGGGTATTTCTAGTTGCTCCTCCAGTATTTGTAGCCCGGACAGTGGCTCCAGCATCAATTTCATAAATTTCATTGTTAGGAAAATTATCCCTAAAAGCGCCTAAATATTTTGAGCTATAGGCCTGGACTGACCTGCCTAAAAGAACCTGAATGGAATGATTTTCAATCTCCTTATTGTACTCAAGAAATGACTGAAGCGTCAACGCCGTACTTTGATTCCAGCCTGTCCTTAAGCTGTTCCTTTGAATCGCATAAGTGGGTGTGATTGGATAGGTCGAAATAAAAGTCTTGGATTCAGATGAGTTTTGGGTATAACCTGCCTGACCGGTGATTTTTAAATCCTTCGTAATTTGCCAAATCAAACTCCCATTAGAATAGATGTTGGTATTCTCCCCACTTACAAATGATTGGCTATTTAAATCAGCTTCAGGATGTAGGGTTTCATTCCTGCCATAAAACCCATCATTTGTGAACCCTGAAATGGCGTTCGCATTTCTCATGGCACCAGCTACAATATTACCTATACCACCATTGCCATAGGGGGCGGATGGTTCATTGATATTGTTCTTATTCCCAGCTAATTTGACACTTATCCTTAATTTTTCACTCAATTTACTGTCCAGGTTAAGCCGCAAATTAATCCGGTCAGCGTTGTTCTTTTTGATGATTCCCTGTTGGTCATAGTAACCAAGAGAAAACATGTATTGGGTTTCGGCAGCACCACCACTTACGGATAAGTCATGCTTGGTTTCCATACCTTGGCCTGAACCAAATAGATAACCGATATGATCAAAATTGGGATAAGCCGGATCATTTCCTGACCTGAACAAATCAATTTCTTCGTCGGTATACCTTCTTTGCTGGCCTAAATTCAGATTGTTTTCGTTAACAGCTAAACCATACTCCCATGAATTCAACATCTCAGGAATCATTGTAGGAGTTTGACTGCTTACATAAGCATTGTACCTAAAAACAGGTGTGCCTGATTTTCCTTTCTTGGTTTCAATAAGGATTACTCCATTTGCTGCTTTAGAACCAAAAATAGCGGCTGACGCAGCATCTTTAAGAACGGAAATGCTTTCAATATCATTAGGGTCTACGTCGTCAAGGGAAGCTTCAATCATGTCCACCAGAACCAATGGGCTGTTTCCAGCCGAACTAAATGTACCTTGACCTCTGATTAAAAGCGAAGCACTGTTTTTTCCAGGGTTGCCTGAGCCTTGCCGCACAGAAATCCCACTCATCTGTCCTTGTAAAGCAAGGGATGATTTGGGAACTGTTCTTTTCTCCAATGCTTCGTTGGTAACTGTGGCTACGGAACCAGTTAAATTCACTTTTTTCTTGGTGCCATAACCTACCACCACCACTTCTTCTAATCCTTTAAGATCTTCCTCTAAAGCAATATCAATAAGGCTCCTGCCAATTATGGGTACTTCCTGAGTTAAAAACCCAATGGACGAAAAAATAAGCACTTCTGATCCATCTGGGACAGCAAGCTTATAATTGCCCTCAACATCTGTGACGGTACCCGTAGAGGTGCCTTTAACCAGAATATTTACCCCTGGTAAACCAATTCCATCCGTTTGGGAAGTTACCTTCCCTGTTATATTAATGGCTTTTTTAGCAACATTAATGTCCACCTCATACCTATTAATTAAGGGAGCATCCATCCCATAGGCAAATCCGGAACCATTGAAAACAAGTGGTGCCAAAATACCCAGAAACAAGAAACTTAATAATCTGGTAAGTGGTCTGTAAATTAATTTTTTCATACTTTTGTGGTCGTAGATTAAACTTAGTTTTTCTGCATTTCCTATTCATCTTAAGATTGCGAATCGATACAGATGAGTAGGATCATTAACTGGCCGGAGATCATCCCAATGATCTTCGGCTTTTTTATTATTATTTTATTATCTGTAGCATTGACGACATCTATTAGAACTACGATAATCTCTATACCAAATTTAATTATTCCATTACCAAGAATCCTATACTTTTTCCTAGATCTAAGATACTATCTTATAGATTGGTTGAATTTTAATGTATTAGACAATAAATACGCTATAAATGACCCACTGTTTATTTTTTATAATTATTAGATCAATATATGTTCTTTTAACATTTTTGGCGGTTATTCACCTCTGAACCTTAATTAACTCCTTAGGTGAATTGAAATGTGACTGAAAACATCAAGGTGCTTACTTTAAAAAAGGATTGTCTGGAGGTTTGAAATTTGGTACATCATGATCGAAAAAAATAAACTAAGGAAAGTCAGGATTTTGTCAGCATTGTTGCTAAAAAAAGGCAACAATATCGCCAAAATCAATTTATTTCTATTTTGTTACCATGGGCTAAATCCCGTGGCTATGATATTTCGCCCCGTTGGGGCTGGTGAATTATGCAATAGGATTTCCTGATCTCTTTTCGGGAAGTGGTGTAACCACAAGAAAAATCTGGCTATTTGGAAAGGAAGGTTAAAAGGCAAAACAAGAATTAATAATCATGGCACCTTCACCACATTTATTCATTTCAGCATCTAGGACTCAAATATCTCAATAACCTGAGTCGATCCTATTTCATAACAAAATCGTCATTCCGAGGCTTAGAGAGGGCTTTGAGTGGAGAAAGCCGTGGGAATCCCCAGCAAGGCGTGACTGTCACACCCTTTCCAACCTCAATAACCTCCAAAAAGGATTCGCAATAACGATTTAGTCGGTTTTTTTTTAAAACAATCTTACCTGGAAATCAGGTTATATAAAGTACAATAAATAATTACACCTATTGTTTTTGGTTTGCCTCATTCCTGTTTCTCCTGAAGGAGAAATGATAAAAGGTATGTGTAATTATTTAATAGAATCAATATAATAGATAAAAACTTGGTGCTTGGTTAGCCAATTAAGGCTTGCGTAAAAATCACTTCATGAGCACTGGAACAGGGTTTTCCATTTTTCCAGGAGTTCTTTGATTGGCCCCAGACTGACCACTATTGCCTAAATCATTTTTGGCTATCTCTGCCAATTCCGATAACCTTTTTACTATTTCAGGCTTTTCTGCAGCCAAATTATGTGAAGAAGAAATATCATTGACAACATTAAACAAAAGTGGTTGGTTGTCCTCTCCATCTTTAAAATACGGATGTACCTTAAATTCGTTTAAGGGTAAGAATAATTTCCATGGACCTGATCTTATGGCTTGAAGTTGATCCATATAGTAATAATAAAAAACGTCATAAGGAGTTTTAGCACCTTTGTCACCCAAAATCAATGGTAGAATATTTTTTCCATCTATTATCCGATCCTGAGGAACCTTGGCTCCTGAAAGATGGGCAAAGGTTGGTAGAAAATCCATTGTGGTGGCCATCTCCTCACTAACAGTTCCAGCAGGAATGGTACCCGGCCACCAAAAGATCGTAGGCACTCTAAAGGCTCCCTCAGCCGTAGTATAACCACGACCGGTCAAAGGACTATTCGTTCCCCTAACTGTGCTCGTTGGATCTTCGGTCATGGGTGCTCCATTGTCGGAAGTGAAAACTACCACTGTATTTTTCTCTATTCCCAGCTCCTCCAACTTATCCATTATTTGCCCAACTGACCAATCCAATTCCTCTACACTGTCTCCCCATGGTCCTCCCTTACTTTTGCCCCTGAAAGCCTCACTTGCAAAGGGCTTGATAGTACTTCCCGGCATGGCATGAGGCAAGTATAGGAAAAATGGTTCGTCATGGTTTTCGGCTATAAAATCCAACGCCTTTTCAGTATAATCTTTGGTCAACAAATTTCTATCAACTCCCGCTTGGACCACTTTAAGGTTTTCCATGACAGGCAATGGAGGCCAATGCTCTCCATCCAGCCTTTTACCAAGACGGATGCCCATCTCTTGTGTCATGTCATCACTATAAGGTATTCCATAAAAATAATCAAAGCCCTGATTGGTAGGCAGAAATTCCACTTGATCCCCTAAGTGCCATTTCCCAATAAGTCCAGTTTTATAACCTACCTCTTTCAGTACCTCGGCTAAGGTGATCTCTTCTGGGTTTAAGCCATAGGGTGAAATGGGGCGCAATACCAAGCCATCTCTAGGGTTGACATGCATGCCTACCCGCTGGGAGTAACAGCCAGTCATAATAGATGCCCTGGAAGGTGTACAAACGCCTGCTGTAACTAAAAAATGGGTGAATTTCCTGCCTTCTTTGGCCATCCGGTTTAATTCCGGGGTACGGATCACCTTGGACCCAAAAGGCTCAATGTCACCATAGCCTAAATTATCACAGAAAATTATAATGAAATTTGGGCTGTCTTTTAAGGTGTCGATTTGCTCTAAACTTCTAAGATTGTTTTCTAGCCCTCCTTTCAAGACTTTCGCATTGAGCTGAAAATGGCACATGAACAATAAGAAAAAACAACCAAAATAAATGGAAAGGTTAAACCCTTTGCTCCTTTGAGGTGAAATAGTAAAGATTTCCATTTTATTAAGTTTTAAATAAGTCGCCGTATCTTTTTACTGATTGATAAAAATATGGGTTTAACATTTAAAGCACCTATAATATCTTCTACATTGCTGGTATTATTTCATAATTATTCCTTAAAGACCACATTTTACCATTAAATACAGATTGAATAAACCCTATCATATTTTTCAATAAACAACAGCATCAAAACACCAATGTATTTATCGGAAATTTTGATTGAATATAGGAATGGTTTTCTTCACCAACAGAATCAGAAATATTTCGAAAAAGTTAAAGTGAATTCAATATTCAATCGTTTTATAACCATAACTCTATAGCCCCCATCTTCATCTGGGGGATTGGATTAAAACATCTCGATAATGGGCTTTAGCCCAATCATTAACACGAGATGTTCTCTTTCAAGTTAAGCCATAATAGCAGCCTGGACGCTAATAATCGAAAGTTGAAAACTTTCGGCATTATCGGTCTAAGTTACGCTTCGCTAAACTTAGACCAGGTCGCGTAAATTCTTACCGTTTACACGCAATTACCTAAAACACTTGGAGGACTGTAATTCAATTGGTTGAACACAAATATTGAGTATGGATTTGCAGTTTATTTTTTGTATTTTGAATTCAAATTGACAGCTTAGAAATCAATTAAGCTAAATACAGGCAATAATTTAAAAGGCTCACAGATAGATGCCCTTAATAATTTTGCGTTTTTTGTGCGCTACCACTACACTTTAACCCAGAATAATGAAGAGAAAATCCCTAACTACCGAATGGCCCGCCCTTGATTTTGCAGCAATGCAAGGCACCATTGAGACCATCCACCAATGGATACAGATAATTGGTAAGATCCGTTTAAGAACAATGCCATGGCAAAACCATTCCTAGCACACGACTTTGTACTTGTCTCCAGTAGGTTATTCCACGCAGGCCATTTGTTTTGAAGGTGGCATTTTTGAAATAGAGCTGGATTTTGTCCACCATCAATTGCACATCAAATGTTCAAATACTGAAACGCAACACCTACCTCTGCAAACAAGTAGTGTAGCTGATTTTTACAAAGCACTTTTTGAGAAATTAGTCGCTTCTGGAATTGACGTCAAAATTCATGGCAAGCCAAATGAAATGGAACCAGCGATTCCTTTTGCCAGCAATATAGCAACCAGTACCTATGACCCAAATGCTACCAATCTACTTTGGAAAGCCATGATCAAATCCAACGGGGTATTCAATAAATTCAGAAGTGGATTTATCGGTAAATCCAGCCCTGTACACCTATTTTGGGGTGCCTTTGATTTGGCGGTAACTCGTTTTTCCGGAAGACCTGAGCCCCTACATCAGGGAGGAGTACCAAACATGCCGCTGGACGTAATGCAGGAAGCTTACTCTCACGAGGTCAGTAGTGCAGGGTTCTGGCCAGGATCGAATGATTCGCCCGTGGCCGTTTATTATGCCTATGCCTATCCCGTAAATGAAGCCTATGCAAAGCAAAAGGTTTTACCGGAACAGGCATTTTACAGCCCTGAAATGGGAGAGTTTTTCCTCAAATATGAAGACGTTCAATCTGCCTCCGATCCGGACAAAATACTAATGGATTTTCTACAGACTACCTATGAGGCTGCTGCCAATACCTCAAATTGGGACCGAAAGGAATTGGAAAGGTAAAGAGCGCATGTTTATATTTAAATAGCTATGTGGTTTGGTAGGTCAGTTAAATCCCCCTACTCCCTTGATTAAGGGGGATTTGCGCCGAAATTAATTTTATGCTGACCGGGTATTAATTTCATCGGACAAAGAAAGCCAATGCGTATGTCGTATCCGTTAATCCAATCGCTTCCAAATCCCTCTTGACAAGGGGGCGCAGGGGGATTTATTCGTAAACTGCAAACCTAAAGAAGTATTTAAACAATTATTTGTAAACTTTTCATTTCAATAGCCCCCAAGCTTTAGCTGGAAATAATTGGATTATTCACCACCGTTGGCTTCGACAGGCTCAGCCAGCGGTATTGAATCCTTAAAGCTCTCCACAGATTAAAGCTGTGGGAAATAATTGGACATTATTTAACGAAAGTTGAAAACTTTCCTAACTTTAGGTTCAAGTTAGGCTTTGCTAAATTTAGACCAGACATAAAAACTTACGTTATAGGTGTCAGGGAAATATTCGTAGTGATAGGTATATTTGTAGGGTATAACTACCGAGAAATCAACCTACCATAATAAGCAAATCATTAATTTTGTATCTTTGAATAAACAGACATTATGTTACATTTAATTTCAAGCAAAAAACAAGCATTAGTTGCGCTTTGTGAAAAGTATGATATTAAAACCATGCATGTTTTTGGATCGGCTACGACAGATGAATTCAATGACTTGAGCGACATTGACATATTGATTTCGTTCAAAGAAATTCCTTTTAGCAAATACACAGATAACTATTTTGAGTTTCATGAAAACCTTGAAAAATTGTTTGGACGAAAAGTAGATTTGTTAACTGAACGTTCTCTCTCAAATCCTTATTTTATTCAAAGCGTTGAAGCTACTAAGCAACTGCTATATGCCGCATAAGCTTAAAATGTAGTTGCTGGATATTTCTACCTCCATAGATTCGATTCATGAATATCTTGGTGACAAACAAAATTTCAATGCATATGAATCGAATAAACAATTGCGCAGAGCAGTAGAACGTGAATTAGAAATTATTGGAGAAGCTACAAACAGAATAATCAAAATTAATCCCAAGGTCGACATTTCCAATGCAAGAAGAATAGTAAGCTTGCGTAATTGGGTAATCCACGCTTACGACAATGTGGATAATGTAATTATTTGGGGAATTATCGATAAAAATTTGCCTTTGCTTAAAGCGCAGGTTACTGAACTGTTGAATAAAAAAAACCTATAACACACAATAGAATGCCACTGGTGTGGAGCCGAAGTCATACCCCTAGGGGGTACTTCGGAACTTACCCTTATACCTTTATACCCCCAATTTCTGACAAGGAATACCAAAAAAGGCCCGAAAACTGACAGGCTTGAATATATTTAATTGATTTTTCCACCTCTAAGCAAATATTTTTAATCTCAAAAACGAAAATTTCGGCTAAAAACTGACAAGATTCAATACCAGAACTGGAACATTCAATGAAAATTACAAATGAAAGTATACCGGAAGTGGAAAAATGGGGCTAAAGAGACTAGAATTGAAAAAACCAAGTACAAAAAAACAGGGTACAGTCAAAATCCTTTGAACTGTACCCATCAATTTGTTTTGGGTGACGTAAGAAAACTTTATTGGTTAGATTTCCGTTTCGTCCGAAGCGACATATCTAGCTTTTAGAAACCGCTGTTTGAGGTCTTCATAAATCACTTTGGCATCGGCAGCATTTACTTTGGCTCCATACTTAACGGAATTATAATAACTAAGCGCTCCCACATAGGCGTCTGAACCTGCCATCATCAGGGTGTCATTTAGGTTACTTTACAACTGCTGAATGTCTCTAAGCACGCAGCCCAGATGCCGTACAGCATTCCAGTCTTTGTTAATTTCTTGTAAATCCATGTAAGGTGGAAGGAATTGACCATCTTACTTTGCATAATCCATAACTTTCTCCACAAAGGGAATGGTACCATCACCCATTTTAGGCACCCTCTGCCTTTCGGCCGAACTAATGGCAATCATGTATGGCGTTAAGGTGGTTTTAAGGGTGGCGATGGCTGCTTTAATGGCCTGAAGTTCCGCTTCTGGGATTTCAATAGAAAATGTATTCATTGTACTCATAACCTAGTAATTTTAAATGAAACATAATTAATTCAATTCATAATACTTTTTTAAGTTGTAAAATGCAAATAAGGTAGTGTAAAATGGATTAAAAAGTTAATTTTAAAACTGTAAACCCTTCATTTGACCTATTTTTAAATAGATTTTTATAAGAATGAATGGTGTATGAGATGGGTGACCCACTTAGTTATAGGGTAAATAAAATTTTACGGTATTTAAAAGCGTAACAAATCTCTTGGTTAAAATAATTTTAAACTTAATTCCCTTTTTCTCTTTCGAAATAATGAAAACTTAGTTAGTTTAGGGGGAATAATAAAGATTGCATAGGACAGTTTATTTATGCGTTATCTCTTAATGTGTTTTGACCCCTATAAAACAAGAGTAATCTTTTAAATTTCGTTTGTTAATTATGCTACTAATTTTTTCATTAATATCAGGTGTTTGTCGGATTTCCATTTCTCCATTGGTGTAATTCGACCCAAGAGTCCATGAAGCTTTTCATTGTTATAAAATTTAACAAAACGTTTTAATATTTGTTGGATCTCACCAAAAC
>Ga0222654_1000200_pt1 | contig 48857 bp, 39 predicted proteins | sample AntAcemetagen421_FD_179805 | JGI IMG/M metagenome (GOLD analysis project Ga0222654, IMG submission 179805) | Saline water microbial communities from Ace Lake, Antarctica - #421 | ecosystem: Environmental > Aquatic > Non-marine Saline and Alkaline > Saline | place: Antarctica: Ace Lake...
GCTACCAGTAGCGCCAGCACCGCTTCGAACGCCAGTCGCTCCTGCCCGCCAGCGAGCAAGCGGGCGCGGAACACCGACAAGAGCGACGCATGACACGCGGCCTCGCCGGGCCGCAGGTCGGTCATAAGACGTCAAGCCTTGACTCTTGACATATATCGACTATAGGCAGATCAGTCTGCTCCACTCTCGTTCAACATCGATCACGCACCCATTTGCCACCGACACTGAACAGTTTATCAAATATCGCGACCTGACGTCTTTGGCCTGACCTTAAACGGACGCAAACGCCGGTATCTCCGATTCGAGCGCTCACGTTTTCCCTCCCCTCTGCTTGAGGTCTTTTTCTAAATCCTCAATCGCTTTCAAATCCTCGGCGGTTCGGACCATAAGACGTCAGGCCGGTCATAAGACGTCAGGCCTTGACTCTTGACAGATATCGACTCGAAGCAGATCAGTCTGCTCCACTCTCGTTCAACATCGGTCGCACGCCCGTTTGCCACCGACACTGAACAGTTTGTCAAATATCGCGACCTGACGTCTTTGTCCTGACGACGTCTTTGGCCTGACCTTAAACGGACGCAAACGCCAGTATCTCCGTTTCGAGCGCTCACGTTTTCCCTCCCTTCTACGTGAGGTCTTTTTCCAAATCCTCAATCGCTTTCAAATCCTCGGCGTCGGCTTCGAGCGCTTCTTGCTGGCGGCGCTTGGCGTCGAAGTCCTCGTAGCGTTCGCTGACGATGGTATTCATGTCCTCATGGCTGACGCTGCCGGGGCCGTCGAGGAGGGGTTGGTCGTTGGAGGCGAGCATGCGATCGACGCTGCTGCGCCAGAATTCGAGGGTCAGTTCTTTCTGCTGCTTGGCGCGGAGTTCGGCCTGTTTAAGAAAGATGACGACCAAGCGGTTGAGGGTATCGACTTCGTCTTCGTTGAGGTAGTTCTTGGCGACGATGATGTCTTATTTGCGGACACGGGAGCCGCTCCAGGTAGCGAGGGCCATGTTGGGTCCATCGGGATCGGCTCGATCCACGATCAGCTCGGCGGCGGTCTCTCCCGCGGCGGCGAAGAGGAGCTTGTTCTGGACCTCGGCGAAGAAGACGGAGGTTTCCTTTTCCTGCCCCCGGTAGTCGCTGCTGAGGGCGAAGAGGTCGCGGACTTTTTGGTAGAAGCGTTTCTCCGAGGCCCGGATTTCGCGAATGCGGGCGAGGAGTTCGTCGAAGTAGTCCCAGCCGCCGGGGTTCTTGAGGCGTTCGTCGTCCATGACGAAGCCTTTGACGACAAATTCGGTCAAACGGGCTGTCGCCCACTGGCGGAACTGAGTTCCGCGCTGGGAACGAACGCGGTAGCCGACGGCCAGAATGGCTTCGAGCCGGTAGTGGCGCAGACTTCTGGAGACCTCGCGTTTGCCTTCTTTTCAAACTTGTAAGTATTCCTTACAAGTTGCCTCTTCGGGGAGTTCGCCATCTGCAAATATGGCCTTCAGGTGCAAGGTCACATTCTGCGGTGTCGTCTGAAACAGCTCGGCGATCTGCGCCTGTGTGAGCCAGAGCGTATCCTCTTCAAATCGGCACTGGACACGGGTACCCCCCATCCTCGGTCTGGTAGAGGACGATTTGTCCGTTGTCCGGTTCCTTGCTCATTTTCCCATTTGTTTGAGGATTTTGCGGAGAGCATTTTCGGTCTGCTTGGCCTCCAAATCGACAACATCCAGTTCATCGACCATCACGGCAATCGGCCGATAGGTCTCGGCGTCGAAGATGCGATTGGTGAAGATGAGGGGGAGGATGAAGTCTTTATACTTCGGCGCGTCCTTGGCCCCACGGGTGAAGGAGGCAGCGTCCCAGATCCAGAATTCGAGGGATTTGTCTTTTTCGGATTTTTCAGCAGAAACTCGGGCCATGATAGAAACGTCGGGAAATCAGCAAAATCCAGTGATCGAAACGCCGGCGAGGCCAGCGCCGGAAAAATTTGTATCAAATGAAAATATCCTCAAACTATAAACGCTAAACTACCTCCAGTTCGTGATTTCTGTCCCCGCAAAAGCGGTCAAACGCAAAAGATAATGATCCGCAGAGGACGACCCGATGGGGTCAGGCTGTTACTTGTTAATTTGTTAGATTCTTCTGGTGAGATAAACCCGCAGCGAACCAGCGGTTCCCATCTGCAGTCGATCTGTAATCCAATTAGAATTTGCGGCCAACTCGTCCTTCAAAACCTTAGCGATCGCTAGCTTCCATTCCGGGAACTTCGCCCCGCCCGTGAGATCATCTTCGCTTCGATCCGCCTCATCCAACAGCTCGACCAAACGAGCTTCCCACTGCGCCTCCCGGAAGCCTTTACGCTGCGCTTGGGTCAGCGCCGCATTACCGGTCTTTGCCCCATACGATCTCGCCAAATTGCGCCGCCACGCTTGAGAGCCCACCGCCCAGGCGTTTCGCACCAACCCGTCCTCATCGGTTCCGCAGACCTCTTCCAAGTGAAGGATGTATTTACGCCATCCTTTCACCGTCTTCTTCAATCCCAACGCCTCCATCCAGACCCTGGAATCGAGACCTCTCATCCCCGTTTTCTGCGTCAAGCGACTCAAACGACTCAACCGAAAATCTCCGACTTTTTTTATCGAAATCACCTTAGCGCGCACCGGATTCAAATGAATGTAATCCACCACCCGACAAACGGCGTGATCATCCTCGAGCACCGCAGAAATGAATCGACCTTGAAACAAATGCCCCGCTCACCACGGAAACGATTAAACCGAGTCGAAAACGTAGACTGCAACCAATGCATACCCGCGCTTAAGTTTCCCCGCGGAGTCGCAATCGCCAAATGGTAATGATTTCGCATTAGCACATACCCGAAGAGAATCCACCCATACTTTTCGACCGCCTCTTCCAACGTTTTCAAGAATGAGTCCGCTGCACCCGATGACTTAAAAACATCCGAGCGATAGTTCCCTCGATTGATCACATGATAACGAGCCCCTTCGAACTCAATTCTCAGCTTACGCGCCATGACAGCAGACTGGTCCCATTTGCCATAAATCTTCAATCTCGAATTAACATGTAACAGCCTGACCCCGTCGGATTACCGACCCCGTCGGATTACCCACCCCGTCGGATTGCCCTCGATCCAGGGCTGAATCACTTTTAGCTGTTCCCGCAACACCTGAAGTATCACGACCTCGGTGAGACTTGTCCTTAAACTATCTTTTGGGTGCTGCTTCGCTTCGAGATCGATAATCTCCCACTTCAGGCCATCCAACTGATTCAATAGGGGCTTTTCGACATGATTTCGTTCGTCGATTTTGAGCGCCTTGGCTTTGGGAGAGGGATTACTCATAGAGCGGTGGATGGGGCGGTTTCGTTCTCGTTTTCTAGACCATAAATCCGGGTCAGTTCTTTCAAAACATCGGGGAGATTCATGCCCGAGATCCCTAGAGCTTTTAGATCGATCACTTCGGAGGTGATCAGAGTAATCGCATTTCTAAGATCACTTCGAACAGAATCTGGTAGAGAAATAGTCTGCTCACGTTCGAGCACGGTGAAGAGACGGAAGATATCGTTCTTATGTTTTTTGATATTTTTGGAATCGATCCGTTCTCCGCGTGCTTTTCGTTTTGCAAGATCGACGAAAGCACAGGCCTTCAATGGGATCAGGGCATCGGCTTTTATCACCGCCAAACCGTGGATAGTCGTCCGCCGCGCCATGACGAAGGCATAGTAGTCATCGTCCATCAGGATGGCGGACAAACTGGATATTTCCTCATCAACCGGGACGGGAGTTAACTCGGCGTCCTCCTTGAGACCCAACGCATCGGGCACGCGGGCAAACAGTTCCAGCATTTCGGGATAGCCGGGCTGCTTGGGTGCGTAGAATCGGTAGAACAACCGTTTGCCGGTGCTCTTCTGCCGGTTTTCGTAGTCTCCCGCTTTGATGAAGGCCCAGAACGCTTCGGCGAAAGCACGGTCAAGTGCCTCGACGCAGAGCACGATATCGAGGTCTTTGGTGACGCGGAACTCCACGCCGAGTTCCTCCATGGCGAGACTGGACGCGGTGCCGCCGATGAGAACGTAACGATCCTGATAGTCGGCAAAGTGCGCCTGAAAGCGGTCGAGTCCATTTACCATGACACGCCTCGCAGAAGTTCATCGATGGAAATTTGCGTCCTGTCATCCGTTTCGTCTGCTAGGCTTAGCGCCAGCGACAAAGCGTCCACGCATGGCGGCTCTGCGAGCAGACGCGGATCATAGTGCCAAATCTCAAATTCGGCATGCGCCATATTTTTGGATACCTCGGGAATGATGTGCGTTCCAGGCTCTTTTTGCAGCTGCTGCCACTGCTTACTGGTCACCGCCCATGTGTCTCGCCCGAAGGCGCCGAGCATGCTCATTTCATCCAAGGCCGAGGCACCAGCTTTGAACTTCGCCCCCGAAAACCACTCATCGAGGTAAATGCGCTTTTTAACCGGTGAACGCAGATAGGGGCGGGCCTTCTCCCACAGCTCGCGCCCACCGTTAATAAATCGAAACTTCGCGGCTCGCCCCTCGTCGTGACGCTCGACCAATTGCAATGTGCGTAGCTCCTCGAGCGCACGGCTCATCGTCATTTTGGTGTAACCGAGTTTTTCGGCCAATGCCTTAGCGGACAGATCGTCCGAGGATTCAAGTCGTCGCAAAATACAGGCCAATACAACCAACTGGCTTGCGGGGGATAATTTGGAGAGAACTGGACGTGCCTTCGTGAGTTGCTCTCGTAGATCCAACCCGAGATCGGGGAGATACAATTGGTTACCCGGCACCACAAAGGGTATCTTGCGCTCGATAAGTCGCTTCCGATTGTAGGCGGGGATCTTGTTGGTGATCAGAATGCTGCGAAGCCCAGTTTTCTCACGAAGCCACTCTTCCTGCTTTTCGATCGAGGCTGGGGTTAGATCTTTGTCGCGCACGATCAGAGCGAGAAATCGCTTTCCCATGATCTGGCACTCGTTGATCTCGTAGGCCTCCACTAGGTGATAAGGCAAGTTGCCCGCAGCTGGGTAAGGATAAAATTCAGCCTCGATACCCAGCGTGACTGCCAGATAGGTAACGGCTTTATTTTGAACTCTATCCCTCATTATGAAGGAGATAACAATAAAATTGCTCCAAAAACAATACCAATGTTACTTGAGCAAAATTAGTGTTATTTGTCTCCTGAGGCGGCTGTTGCTCCAATCTTTCTCACAGGCGATCATAGAATGGCGGTGATGCCGTAGTGCCGCCGCAGTTTGTTCAGCACTTCGGCGTGATTGGCTTCCAGCTCCGTTGGCGTCCACTTCTCGTTTTGCAGGACGCGAAGCGAATTGGGGCAGGTATCGATCTTCTTGGCAAAATAGCGCGTCTTTTTCACCGCGTAGTCCGCGTTCCCCTGCGAAGTATGCTTCTTGGTCGTGATCAGAACCAAATTACCGAGGCGGTTCGTCCATATCGTCCTCTGCTCATCGGTGAAGTCCTTCTTCCACTGACTTTCGTCATCCGGATTCTGAGGCAGCACGTGTTCGACCGAAAGCGCGTTGATCGCGATGCGGTTGGAGTGGCCCTGATAGAAGGCCCGAAAAAAGGGTCGATGCTTAATCTTTGCGATCAATCCCTCGGTCACTTAAACGGACGCAAACGCCGGTATCTCCGTTTCGAGCTCAAGTTGAGCCACCCATTGCGTATATTGCTCCAAGTCAAACGGCCGGGGGCCGGCCAAATAGTGGTTGCGGCCGCTTGATCCAGCGCCTCGCCAGGTCAGCTGATAGAGATCACCCGCGGAGGAAACAGTCACGTCACCGACTTCGGCGCGACCATTTGCCGGCACCGTTAGCGTGTGTTGCAATAGTGTGACGGACTGCTCGATTGAGCTCACGACTACCTCGATGATGACATCGTTCAGCGTATCATTAACCGCAATGACTGGGTGTCTGCCGTTCTCCGGTTCAGCGACCATGACACAGACGTCTTGCTGGACTCGCTTGATAAACGCGTAGGCCAATTTCGGACGATTGTAGTAGTCCACCACCGCATCGGAAATCAGAGGCCAGCCATCACGGATATTCCACCACAGGATTCCCGTGCGGCGCCATTTGCCCATCCGAAATCGCTCGATAAAATACTTCATCGCCTCGGCTTGGCTGATCTGGGAAGCCCGGATAAACGATTCCAGCTGGTCGGGAATCGCGTCGAACAGGATCGCGACCTGATTCGCCATGAGTCGGATGCGACCATCATGGAGCGATTCGTCCGGAAAACTGGCAATCGCCTTCGCCCGCCACTGTGGGTCAATTTTCCCATCTTTCTCAAACGGCCACAGATGGTCCGGTTCAATCATCTGTTGGAGCGACTCCAGGCACGGGGCCCCGTGGTATCCAATTTCACTGACGAAATGAGCCGGCGAATTGGTGTAGAACGGTCCCTTGAAATCATCGCGCGGTCCCCAGAGGTGATCTTCGGGTAGCTCCGACGCTTTCTTTCCCCGTTCAAATCCCCTTTGGCTCACGTAGGGCGAACTCGGCAAGTAAGAGCGCAGCGGGTCCAAGCGCCTCAGCACTTCGGGTAGGATTTCACGGCTGATGCGATCGTCGTTGGGATTGAGTTTGCTGTGCAGCGGGAACCAGTCGTGAGCCACATCGTTCTCATTATTTCCACTCCACAGCGCCATACAGGCGTGATGGCGCAAGCGCTTCACAATGATCTCCGCTTCTTCGCGCGTCTGCTCCAGAAAATCAGCCGTCTGGGGGTAGAGGGCGCAGCCGAACATAAAATCGTGCCACACCATTATGCCCAGTTCGTCGCAGCGGTCATAAAACGTGTCTGTTTCGTAAACACCCCCACCCCAGATTCTGAGCATGTTGCAGTTCAGGTCCGCAGTCATCGCCATCAGCGCCTCAAGATGGCGATCATCCCGTCCGTGCAGGGCATCCAACGGCACATGGTTGGTTCCTTTGATGAAGACCTTCTCACCATTGACGACAAAGACGAACTCGCCGGGTTCTGCCGCGGTCGTAATTTCAGTTTTGACCAATTCCAGCGTGCGCAACCCGATCTTCTGCAGATGCCCGGCCGCAATATTCCCTTCCGGATCGAGCAGCTCAAGCCGGAGCGTGTATAAGGTGGGCTCGCCCAGTCCCTTCGGCCACCAGAACTCGATGTCCTCCAGAGTCAGCATGAGGTGACCGCTGCACGCAAACAGCGGATCTTTTTTGAGATCCCGACGAATCCCCTGACGGTCATCGAGAGATATGGCGAGCTGCCAACCCTTGAGGCTGACCTGGGGCACGACAAAATCCCAGAAAACCGCGACCTCCGCGCTGCGTTGCTCCCGGTCAATCGACAGTGCTTGGGCGAACACCTGACGCCAATGAACCGCCGGCACCGTTTGCAGATAAACGGGTCGCCACAATCCGGCGGATACCATGCGCGGCAAAATATCCCAACCATACATATGCGCGGCCTTCCTAATCGCCGCTCGTTCGGTGAAACCGTTGACGAATTCGCAAGGTTCCGGCTCACGCTCGCGCCCGACCACCACCACCGGATCGATTCTTACGATCAATTCATTGGCTTCGCCTCGCCGAACCTTGTCTCCAATATCGAACGAATGAGGAATCAGCATGTTGCGGGTTTCACCCAACGACTGACCGTTGAGGAAGACTTCAGCGAGGGTATCGATTCCTTCAAAAACAAGGCGCAACTGTTCTGATTTTTCGGTCGAAGGCGCTTCGAAGAATTTGCGAAAAAACCAACGGTGCCCCTCGTAGTCCAAGGTCTGATAGGCTGCCTCCCCCATCTCGAGCGGCTTCAGCAAACCTGCTTCGACGAGGTCGTCCTCCACGTTGCCCGGCACGCGTGCAGCAATACTGATTTCGGCCTGGTGCTCAAACGCAGCGACCTGCGGTGACACTTCCTGATGGGGACCACCCACCAGCTCCCATTCTCCATCGAGTGAAATGCGATTCTTACGCGTGTCTGATACCGAGGCCATATCCTTCCAATGTGGGGACGTTTTCGACCCACGACAAACCCGTTCTATTGCGACGTGTGCAGGCTCTCGCAAGTCCCCCAATTCCACCGGCGGTTCAACGCCCAGACGATCGAGAAAAGCAAGAAGACCGATTACACCGCATGGCAGAGCATCAACGAATCGAACGAAATCACGAACTGGCTAAGCTATTTCGCGAAAACCGTCCTCGAGGCCCAGCGAACGACGCTCGCTCGCGTGGAGTTCGTAATAGCGAAGACGAAGTTCTTCGACCAGCTCGGCGAGCACCTGAACGACAGGCAAACGAAAGCCATTCGGAGACTTTTCGAAGCTGGACCAAACAGCTTCATCGGCGGCATGAGCGCCGAAAACTACGTCGCCATCACCCAGACCTCCCGAGCCACCGCCACCCGCGACCTTTCGGATCTCCTCCGGAAAAATGCCCTGACGAAAACAGGCGAACTCAAGCACACCCGCTACTACCTCAACTATTCGTTAGCGTCATAGTCCGACGTAGCCAGTTTCGCTAAGTCAAACCCGCTTCCTCCTTCGCCAAGGCTTCGGCGGACTTCGTCGTGGACTCTCATCCCTCAGTTTAATCCGATTGGATCGGTAAATCCGAATTCGTAAATCTGAATTGTTCTTCAATCGCCCATACTGGGCACCCATTGGTTCCTTCCGAGCCAAACCGGCGCTGACGTCAGTCACCCGCTCCGCTCACTTCGTTCACTCCGGGGCAAGTCATTCGTGACTCACCATCTACGTCTCGCCTTACGAGACTCCGTCATCACCCCTTCGAGGTGCGCCGTTCCGGCGCGCCATCTCTGCGCTCCCACGCTCCGTCGTAATTTCAAAAAATGGCCTACTTCGCACTACGCGCTTCCTCCTTCGTCCCTCTGCGCGGGACTTCGGCGGACTTCGTCGAAGGGTATTCTTCTCATGCTGCACCATCCGTAGCTTTATTCTCCTTCGGCGAACGCGCTTCGCGCGGCGAAGGATGGGGCGGCCAACGGGGATCGAACCCGCGACCCCTAGAATCACAATCTAGTGCTCTAACCAACTGAGCTATGGCCGCCACAAAGGTCGGAAAAGATCGACTCCGTTTCGCCGCCTGTCAATCCCGACTTTTCAATGCGCGCATTATCCTCTCTTAAAGCGCGTCAGGATTCTTGGTTTCCGCCGTATGACGGATATCCCGTCCTCCCGCCAAGTAGATCATTTCTTCGGCAATATTGCTCGCATGGTCTGCAATCCGCTCCACCGATTTCGAAATAAACATCAATTCCAGGGCCCGGGTCACCGTCGCTGGTTTCTCAATCATGAAACTGCTCAATTCCCGATAAAGTTGCCGATTAATGTCATCGACTTCCTTGTCTCGCCTACAAACTGCCAGTGCTTTTTCGATATCGACCTGCAGAAAACAATCCAGGGCATCCCGCAGCATCTCGAGGGCAATCGACGTCATTCGTGGTAAGTCCGTATACGGCTTCAGTTGCGGCTCGGAGGCCAATTTTGCGACCCTTCGCACGATATTGGTGGCCTCATCCCCGACTCGTTCCAAATCGTGACTGGCTTTCATGCCCACGATCACCAACCGAAGTTCGGTAGCGACCGGCGACCGCAAATTCATGTAACGGATCGCTTCTTCGTCTATTTTAACCTCCAACGCGTCGAGCTCATCGTCTGCCGCCGCGACTTGAGTCGCGAGGGCAAGATCCGACTCGACGACGGCTTTCATGGCATCTCGCACCTGACGCACGGCGATCTCACCCATCAAGACAAGATGGGATCGAAAGGTTTCAAGTTCGTTATCAAAGAATCGTTTCATAAGTAAATCTCAGGGGGGCGGGATCAGCTCACCATCAGCCAAAACGGCCCGATACATAGGCCTCGGTTTGGGGGTTTTCCGGATTCATGAAGATCGTCTGCGTCTCTGCATATTCGATCAACTTGCCCAGATAAAAGAAAGCCGTGCCATCAGAGCAACGCGCCGCTTGCTGCATGTTATGAGTCACGATCACGATGGTGAATTTGCTTTTGAGCTCGTGAATCAACTCCTCGACTTTCGCCGTGGCGATGGGATCGAGCGCAGAACATGGTTCATCCATCAGGATAATCTCCGGCTCCACCGCTATCGCTCGCGCAATACAAAGCCGCTGTTGCTGACCACCGGATAAACCGAGGCCACTGGTATGCAGACGGTCTTTCACTTCGGCCCATAACGCCGCGCCGCGCAGCGAGCGTTCCACGACTTCGTCGAGGTATGATTTACTGTTTTTTCCCTGCAGCCGAAGTCCGTAAGTGATGTTCTCGTAAATCGATTTAGGAAACGGATTCGACTTCTGAAAGACCATCCCCACCCGCTTGCGTAATTCGATTACGTCCACATCCGGCGCATAGATATCAATGCCACGAATTTCGATCGATCCATCCGTCACCCGCGCTCCATCGATCAAGTCATTCATGCGGTTGAGGCATCGCAACAAGGTCGACTTACCGCAGCCTGAGGGGCCGATGAATGCGGTAACCTTCTTTTCGGGAATCTTGAGGGTGATATCGTGCAGTGCCTGCGTTTGTTCGTAAAAAAAACTCAGGCGATCGATATCGATGAGGGTCGTATCGACGGCGGAGTCCCCCGCAGCCTCAGCCATAGGACGGGATATTTGGGGAATGGCGATGGATGAAGACGACTTGGGTTCCATGATTGTAGAAGCAGGCATGACAGCAAAGTAGGACCGTTACCAGCGGTAGCGGGAGCGAAGGCGGTTGCGAAGCACAATCGAGGCCCCCGCAATCAGGGCGACAATCGCCAAAAACACGAACGCCGTGCCGTATTGCACGCGTTCCGAATACTCGTTCTGCGGGATCTTCGAGCTCACCACATAAATGTGATACGGCAGCGCCATTACGCCCTGAAAAAAGAAGTCCATCGCTTTCTCGACCTCCCACGGCAGCTTGTCGCGAATCACGTAAGCCGCCGTGAACATGATCGGCGCGGTCTCGCCCGCTACCCGCGCGATGCCGAGAATTGACGACGTCAGTATACCCGGCGCGGCGTAAGGTAAAACCGCCTTGCGGATCGTTTGCCACTTGGTGGCGCCCAACGCCAATGATCCCTCGCGAAACCCTTGCGGCACCGCTTTCAACGACTCTTCCGAGGCCGTAATGACCACCGGTAAAACCATAAACGCCAACGTAAACCAACCCGCGAGTAAGGAGACGTTCCAACCGAAGTAGATCACGAACATGCCGAAACCAAAGAGCCCGAACACGATCGATGGCACGCCCGCCAAATTTAGAATTGCGAGTCGAATAAATCGCACCAACGCCCCTTGTTTTGCGTATTCGCTCAGATAAATCGCACTCGCCACGCCCAAAACCAACGCGATCGTCATCGATCCCACGACCAATAGAATCGTGCCCACAATATTGGGGAAAATTCCGCCGGCCGAGTAGACGTATGATTTGGTCTCCAGCACCGGCTCAGGCTCGCCCGCTGCCGCCGCTTGCTCCTCGAGCGAAGTGCGAAAGGCCCGAAAGTCATCATCCGCCAGCTCGTGCTTTTGCCCCTCATGTTCGAAAACATAAAGCGTCTTGGGGGCTTCCGTCAGAAAGGGCACGTTCACAAATGGAAACTCCGTTTGAAATACCGTCTTGGAGCCCTTGAACAGGATATCACCGAAGACCGCAAAACCCGCGGCCAAGATGATGTAGGTCGCGATCCGGAAGACCCAACGGAGGCCAGCTTCGACCCGACGGCGAGCACTCGGGCGATGAGAGAAGAGATGGGTAGGCGTGTCTTTCATCGTCTATTAACCGATCGAAATTCGGTATTTTTGCACGATTCGCTGCGCGATGAAATTAATCAAAAGGGCGATAAAGAAGAGAAACATTCCGACCACAAACAGCGCCCGGTAATGAATCCCGCCTTGCACGACCTCCCCCATCTCTTGGGCAATGATTCCGGTCATCGTGTGCACCGGTTGAGTGAAGGCGGCAAAGCCCGTCGTAAAGTCAGGAATCGCGATCCGATTCCCGGCACACAGCAGCACGACCATCGTCTCCCCTATCACCCGACCGAAACCGAGTAGCACCGCGGAAATGATACCGGAAAGAGCCGCCGGAATAATTATCCGCAAGATCGTCTGCAGTCGAGTCGCCCCCAATGCCGAGGAGGCCTCCTTGAAAGCGTGGGGCACATTTTGGAGCGCATCTTCAGCAAGCGTGAAGATAGTCGGCACCGCGATCAGCGCGAGCAGCACTCCGGCCGTGAGCGCGTTGAGTCGCTCGGCCACCGGAAAGCCCGGCACCCAAGCCAGCGCTTCCCACTGCGAGAGCAGACGAATCGCTTGCCCTAAAACAGCGATGCCAAAAAAGCCTAAGACCACCGATGGGATCGCCGAAATGAATTCAATACAGGGTTTGATGAATCGCTGCTCCCGGGGACTCGCCAATTGATTCACGTAAATTGCCGCGCCGACCCCCAATGGCACCGCCAAAAAAAGCGCCACCATCGAAACCATCAAGGACCCGACGAACAGCGGCAGCACCCCATACCAATCCTGCCAGAAGCTCGCCGTGAGCCACTGACTGCCCGTGATGAAACTCGAAAACGCTTTCGAGGCAGGAATTGGCTTGGTGAAATCCCAGGCCAATACTTCCGCTTCAATTAGGGGGAAGGTCGCAACGTAACGTCCGACGAGTTCACGGAATCTCTCGAAACGAGCGTCCAGTTCCGGGGTCGGAAAATACGGGGCGGGCTGGGCCATGACCCGTTCGATTCCCGCGGCGAACTCGGCGTTGACCGCACCATATGTTGAACGAAACCCCAAGATCGGTCGCAGTTCCCGAGCGTAATCAATCTCCTCCACCACGATGGCGGCAGCTTCATCGTTTTTGCCCGCCGCCAGTAGCTGCTTTCGTTCCTCGATTCGATCTTCATTGATCAGCGCTTTGGTCTTAATCGCCGTGGCTAGGTCGCCGAGATCGAGCGCCACTTCTCGGAGCGGTTCTACGGCGTCACCGAAATCGTAGGAGTAATCATCAAACGGGATTAACCGCTCGTTGATCTCGGCAATTCCGAGGCCTTCTTCTTCCTGGTAGTGCTTGAAAGATCGCAATCTCAAATCAAAGAGATAACGCGTGAGCGCCGTGTGCGCTTTTTCCTGGTGTCGCAGGTGATCGACCAGCTCCAACCCACCTTTACGATAAAGCTCAAGATTGGCGCGATTCTGCGTAAAAAACCCGGCTCCTTCCTTGAAAAGGAAAACCGTGATCAGTCCCAATACGATGACCGCGACTAAGGCGTTTCCGCCGAAGAAGACCTGCACGCATTCATCCAACGTAAGACCCATAAACCGGGTCTTGGTCTTGCGGATCGCGAATTCAGGAGGAGGCGATTTGGCCATAACTTAAGGGCAATTCAGTGTGAACTGAGAACACCGGAGCACAGGGGGTCGCTTGCATACCGTCAAGCGACCCTCGTGAAACATTTTGTCGAAGGGAACAGAGGCGACCTTACCGCACGGGAACGAATCCAACTTGCGCCACCACTTCTTGGCCTTCTTCACTCAGGGTGTAGTCGACGAACTTGGCCGCCTCCCCCGCTGGAGTTCCATTCGTGTAGTAGAAAGTCGGACGAGCATACGGATACTTTTTAGCCTGCACCGCTTCCTTGGAAGGGAGCGCGCCATCAACCGACACTACGGCCGTGCCGGGGGTGTCAATATAGGCGAGACCCACGTAGCCAATGCCGTTGGGGTTACCCGCAACTTCGGAAGCAATCTGTTCGTTACCCGCCATCTTCTGGGAGGAAGGCGCATAGTCACGACGCTTCATCGCGAGCGACTTGAAATCTGAGTAAGTGCCCGAGGCCGTGTTGCGCGTGTAGATCGAAATCTTTCCGGGGGCGCCGCCCACCGCAGACCAATCGGTGATGTCACCAGTGAAGATTTGTTCAATCTGACGTTTGCGCAGCTGCTTGAGCGGATTGTTCTCATTGACGAGAATTCCGATGCCGTCGTAGGCCACAATGATCGCATTGAGCGTCACGCCCTTGGCCGCGCCGGCGGAGACTTCCGTCGGCTTAGCCTCACGGGAGGACATCCCGATGTGGGCGGTGCCATCAATCACGGCGGCGATTCCCGTGGAGGAACCTTCTGCGGCGATCTCGAACGAAATCGTCGGCACCTTGACCCGGTAGCCCTCCGCGAGCAGTGGCACCAATTTGGCCCCGAGCGTATCGGATCCCTTGATAACCAATTGTTGCGCGGAAGCCGGCAACGCAATGAGAGCGGCCGCGAATAGTGACAGTAGTTTTTTCATAGTGTGCAGGAAAATTCTCGAATGAGGATAGGGTTAGAAATTTATCGCGATCTGGGATCGCAGGCCATCGGCGGTCTCTTCGACACCATTTTTCTCGACCCAACCGCGAACGTATCCGGTCTGCAGCTTCAAGTCGTTACCGATGATGTAATAATTCAAGCCGAGGTAAAGTTCGGTGAGGTTATCACCGGTGAACGCGGACGGCGCAGATCGCACTCCATCCGAAACCTTAATTCCTCGATTATCGGAATTGGTGTAACTCACGCGCCCGACCAGCTGCAGGGTATCCGAAGTGTGGTAGGTGGATTCCAGCAAGATCCCCCAAGGATCGGCATCCTGCCCGGCCCCAGCCCCATTCTCCAAGGTGGAATGTAGGTATTCTGCCATGAAGTCCAAATCACCAAAATCCGCTACCACATAGGCATTGTAGACGGTGAGATCATCTGAACCAGAAATACTCCGACCGCCTTGTTCCGGCAGGAATCCCACCCCGGCGCCGACGCGGTATTTACTATCTCCAAAAGTGCCGGAGTATCCCACATCTCCCCAAAATGCTTGCGTGTTGTTATTTGCCGTTCCCGCGCTGGCCGCGTCGTCGGATTTAACCGCGCGCTCGGGATTGGTGACAGCTGCGCCCCAATAAACACCCTCGGACTTCATCTTCCGATTGTTGGTGTAGGCATCCACAAAGACCCCGACGCGGTAGGAGCCAGCGCCCAATCGACGACCATTGTTACTTTCCACAAAATAACGGGTGCTGCCTGACCGTTCCAGAGCGACCAGACTCCCGGAAGATCTCCACTCTTCGTTCACGTTATTCACCTTCCGCAAACCCGCATAAATTTCGAGCGGCGTATCCCCGAATTTATCCTTAAACCGCAGATAAGCTTTGTCGAAAGTCCCGGCAGCAAAATCGTAGAACAGATCGGCATCCCACTTTTCTCCGACCGATCCCTTCACGCCTAATCGCAGCCGGCGTAAAAAAAAGTGGTTCGTTCGCTCGAGCCCAACCGCATCGGTGCCGATCAAGGCATGTTGCACTTGAGTGCGACCATAGACCTCAATCCCTCTCGTGGGTGATCCGCCGGTCACGTTCTCGATGACTGCGGCTTTCATCTCCGCCTCGAGTTCCGTGCGAATACCGGAAGCTTCTTCGTTAGTGAGGACACCTTTCTTAACCAAGAGATTAAGCAGGGCATTGTTTTCCTGAGCAATGGTGGCAGTCGCAAGACTGCCAATGATGGCTAATAAGCTCACGTATTTTGTCAGGGTTTTAGTGATCATGGATGTAGTTTACGCTTGAAGGAAGCGATGGCCCCCTCGGTTCGAAAACAACCATGGATTACTTGTGTTACAGACGTGTTACGGTTGCGTTACATGCAGGCAATAACAGGTAATTCCGTCACCTAATCGCCCACTTCCTGTAACATTCGGTCGGTCAATGAATCGGATTTATGAAAACGGGACCGAGTTTTCAGGCGCGGTCCCGTCGTGATTGATTCAGCAACTAGTCGAGCTCGTAGACCTCGATGATCGCAATGCCAGTCGCATCCGCGACGCCGGACACTTCCACGGTGTAAGCACCGGGCAGCAAGGTCGCCACAATCGTCGCATCACCGGTTTCGGTTAGCGGGAAGCCGCCGAGTTCGGCGCTCAATGCTATTGATTGCGTTGTCACCACCCGGCTCACCGCCAATGGCGTGGAGACGTCGGAGGATGAGAACAAACGGAGTTGCGCCGCGCTGATCGTGCCGGGGAGGTTAAATGGAGCGGCTCCGAGGGTCGGACCGGCCACGCGCACCAAGACGGATTGAGACTGCGAACCGGTGATGACGAAACCAGCGACTAGGTTCTGCAAACCGGTGCCCACAAACCCCCGCGTGGATACGTTGGATGGCTTCGAAGTCGAACCGCGCACGATCGAACTCACTACCGTGACGTCGTCCGCCGCATCGCCCTGGCCTGATCCGCCGCCACCAATGACTGTTGCGAGATAACCGGCCGTATCGAGGTTGGTCCAGCCCTTGATCCAGAGGTTATCGCCAAACGCCCCCACATAAGTCGTGGTGGTGATACCGGTTGCGGCAAAGACTGGGGTCGTCCAAAGCGGCGACTCGGCACTTGCCGGACGAGGATCGAGCCCACCGGACTTCGCGACGGAGGAAATTCCCTTCATCAGGGGATCGCCGATGACGTTGTTGAGCGAAGCGGTGTTGAAGTAAGCCGTCGCATCCTGATCGGATGAGGAATTGGAGGTGCCCCATGCGGCGGCGGTGTTTTGCGTGGATAGGTGGCTAAACCAAACGTTGCTGCGGATGTCCGGCGCCACGGTTCCGATATCGCTTTCGATTTCAATTCCGCGAGCGTAATTCACGAACGCCGAGTTGTAGAGTTTCACGGTCGCATTATCGCGGGGATTTATCGGCGCATTACTACCGCCATCGCCCAGTCCAATCGCGGTGAGATTGGAAACCGTCACCACGGAAACCGGGGTTCCGGTGGGAGGATTAGTGTCGCCGTCCCACTCGATCGCTTTGTCACCGGGCTCGTCGCCATCGTTGAGTTGAACCGTGAATAACCATTGCAGATTGCCCCGGAATCCTTGGTCGAAATCGAAGGAGTCATCGCCACAAAACGCTGCAACCAAATACCTCGGATTCACGGTGCCACCAAAGAACTCGAATCCGTCATCTTGATTCGCGTAGACTTCGATGTATTCGATGGTCGTGCCGGAGCCGACCCCTCCTAGGGTCAAACCGTTGATCTCATTGGCCGTGCCGATGAGGGCGCCACCGTGACGGATGGAAACGTAACGCATCGTGCCCGAGTTGTCGGCATCGTTGGTGCCACCGAAAGTGATCAAATCAGTCTGATCACCGGTCACCGCAACGCCTTCGATCTGGTCCTCCGGAGTCGAGCCCACTGCGGCGCGGTCAGAGCGCGAATTGATACTCGCGTTACCCAGAATAATTACGCCGCCCCAGAGACCCTTACGATTGGTGCCGAGGGAACCATCGAGACTATCGAGAGCCGAAGTGAAGATGATCGGACTATCAGCCGTGCCTTCGGCCATAATCTTGGCGTTGCGAGTAATGATCAAAGCCGCCGCGCCGGCGCCGGAACTGACCGCGCCCTTGACGACAGTTCCTGCTTCGATGGTGAGCGTCGCACCATTGGTGACGAAGACGTAACCACTAAGCAGGTATTCATTATCTGCCGTCCAATTAGTGTTGGCGGTGATCGAACCACTCACGTCTAACGTGGCGGCTTGCAGCGATACCGTGGCCGCAGTGAGAGCGGCGACAAGTAGGGATTTCAGTTTCATTAGATGTCTTTTTTTTTGATTTCGGGTCGTTGACCCAGAAGAGATTGGTGAACCGCTCACTCGAACAGATAGCTCAACGAGAGACTGAAACTGCGACCGGTCTGATACCGGCTGTAGATCAAGTCATCTGTTGGCAGACTGATGAGTTTTTCCTTTTCGGAATTGAGCAGATTTTTGGCACTGAATTTCAATTTCCAGTGAGTGCTGAGTCGCTGACTGAGCACAAAATTCACGGACGGCGCGGGCTGTTCGTAGACGTCGGGCAACGGCCCGAAAACGACGAGATCAAGGCGCTCCCCGACGACATTATAAGACAGGGTCGCGGAAGTGCCGGAGTCTTCGCGGTTGTAACTTATATCCGCGTTGAAGACGTAAGGAGACTGCCCCAGCAGTTCGCGCTTAGCGGAAGCCTGCGGATCGACTGCGCGCAACAACGCCATTTCCGCCGGCGGAATTGAAACCTCCGATTCGATAAACGTGAGGTTTCCGCCCAAGGACCAGCGGTAGAACGCATCACCCATGAACTCGAGACTACGACGAAATTCGAATTCGACGCCGTAAACGGTGCCACTCTCAACATTCTGGGGCTGGATCGAGCCGACGCTCGGCTGAAACAGCACTTCGATCGGCTGGTTCATCTCTTTATAAAACAAACTTGCGGCAACGGTCTGCCCTTTTCGCGGGAACCATTCCCACCGCAAATCGAAATTATCAATGAGGGTGAGTTCGAGATCCGCGCTACCGATATACGTGTCCCCCGTAAACACGTCATCGTAGCGAATATCGGTCAGCTCTTTGTAGGTCGGCCGGGCCATCGTGCGACCGTAGGCCGCTCGCCAATTCATTCGCTTGTTTTGCGCGTAAACGAGGCTGAGCGCGGGCAATACATGAGCTTCATCAATGATGCCAGTCTCCGGATTCAACCCCGGGATTTCAGCCGGATTAGTGACAATCTTTGTGCTCTCGTAACGAGCTCCAAAAATCGCCCGTGCTTTCCGCGAAAATTGCGCGTCCATCATCGCATAAACTGCCGAGATGTCTTGGTCCGCCGTGTAACGATTCGGCTCGAGAAGACGGGTGATCGTATTGCCAAAGGTCACGCGGTTGGCGGACTCTGCCACGATCCCCACTTGGCCGGGGAACGCTCGCAATTGGTCGCGGTCGCGCGGCACTCGAGCATACTGGAATCGTTGTTCCTCGTAATTCCGCTCGCTGGACGAAGCCATGCCACCGAATTTCACCCGATGCTCTTTACCCCCGATCGACCACGGCATGGAGAGATTGAGGCCTCCTTCGGTCGCTTCTTCTGCGAGCTCCCGGAAATAGCGATTTGGTTGCACCCCCGTCGCATTCACGACCTCCCCATCAATGTCGTAAATAAACGCCATAGTGCGATAGTCAGGTTGGTCCTGCGTGCTCTTGGACTGCGATAACCGCCACTCAACTTCGAGTTCATTGGCCGCCATAAACAAACTCCGACCGGCGAGCTGGGCGGATTGAACCGAGCGCTCCGTGCGTAACAGGTCATAGACTTCGTAGATCTCACCCGCGTAGTTGCCGGCCTCCTCCCCCACTCCCCGGCGCACCGTATCGTCTGTCGTGACGTTGTGAATGAGGTCTAAGCTCATCTCATGATCGATAGTCGGACGGATGGCGAATTTCAGAAACCCTGCGGCCGATTCCGTGCGGGTGCTGGATGTCACCCCAAACGACGGGGTGCCTTCTGGCGCGTTCCGCATATCGGTGGAGAGCACATCGGGATTCGCGGAAAACACCAGATTCGGCGAGGGCTGATCGGCCGTGCCCGAGTAACGCCCCGCCTCTCCTCCGGTGTAATGACTGGCGGATCGATCGGTCGTAAAACTACCCGTGATCCCCATCAATCCTTCGGTCCCAAAATTGATCCGTTTACCCATCGCGATGCTCGCACTCAAATTCAAATCGCCGTTACCGGTGCGAGGAAAGAAACCGGCGGAATCAAATGACTTGGTCGCGGTATCGAGCTCGCGGGCCAAGGTGAAATCACCCTGAAATTCAGCTGCTAATTCCGCCTGAATCCGATTGGGCAACGCCGTGGGCAGATCGGGAGCTCGGCCGGTATACCCCTGAGTGGTGAGCAGCGACTCGCCGTCCACGTTGTCGTTCAGTCCGACCGAAAACGAACCGCTCAGAAAGGAGCTGTCGGGAAAGGATTTGGTCTTGAGATTCACACTCCCCCCGGAAAACGCTCCCGGTTGGTCAGGCGTGAAAGACTTGGTCGTGACCACGCTCTCAATCATCGCCGTCGGGAATTGATCCATCTGCACGGCTCGCTTGTCCGGATCGGCACTCGGCACCGCGACTCCGTTCATCGTCGTGTTGGAGTAGCGATCACCGAGACCACGAATGAGCACGTATTTTCCATCCAGCACACTCGCCCCCGTGATCTTACTCAGCGCCTCCGCCGCGTTGCCTGCTCCCAGTTTTCCAAACTGTTCGCTACTGATCGCGTCGCTGATCGTCGGAGACCTTTGGCGCGTGAGCATCAGGCCGATATCAGAGGATTTGACGATATCAGCCGAAACCGAAAAAGCATCCATTTCTATCACGCCCGATCCCGTCGAAATCATCGGAATATCCAACGAAGTCATCTGTCCCGGATTTACCGCGACATCCGTAATGTTTCCCGGTTGATACTCATCCTGGAGTACCCGAATCGTCACCCGACCTGCTTCTACCCCTGACAAAAAATAATTTCCGGCTAAATCTGTCTTATCCGAAACACCCGCACCAAGGACAGAAACGGTCACGCCAAAAACTCCTACTCCGGTGTTCTCATCAATCGCCCGACCGGTGATCCCTCCCGACGTGGACTGCGCAACGGCGAACGAACCCACCATCGCAAAAGCAAAGATTAAACGAATAAAGTTGGAAACGTAACTAACGCGAAAATAGCGCGGGCTTGGTAACATGCGACGACCAGTTCACGCCCTCCGCGCTCCCTTCAAACCCAATGTTACCCAGACACTCACTTGTCACGGCGCCGTCACGGCGTCGTCACTTAAGTAACGGATTCGTGACAGAAAATCGTCGCTGGCTCGTATGCAACTACCGTTCGCCACCCCCTCAGAGTGAGGGTCCGCCGCATCTTGCGTGAGTGTCACACCGCCTCTTGGCCTTTCCCCTACCATGAAGGAAATTCTGCGGCCGTGTTTTCTCCGCCGCCAGCGATCGAAGTGCCTCCGACTTGGGAACACCGGGTGCATCCCCCCAGAAACCAACCGAGACCCCCTTCCCTTTTCACCCCCCAGGCGCGAAGGAAGAAGACGCTGCCCCTGCTATCTCCCCCATTACAAGATTGTCTCCGGACTACTCCCAGCCCAAACCCCATCATCATACCTGATCCACTCCCCCCCGGAACGACCGTGTCATAACTGAGAAACCAACCGTGAGTTCCGACCCCAAAAACATCCTGCTGGTTGAAGATGACCAAAAGACCGCCCAAGCCCTTAAACGCGGTCTGATGATGGAGGGATATCAGGTCTCTTTGAGCTTCTCCGGCGCCGCCGGTTTGGCGCGAATCCGAACCGAGCCTTTTGACTTATTAGTGCTCGATTGGATGTTGCCGGAAAAGAGTGGAATCGAGGTCCTCCAGTCCGTTCGCAATGCGGGAATGACGGTGCCCACTCTCCTCTTGACCGCTCGGGATACTATTGAGGATCGCGTTCAAGGTCTCGACTGCGGGGCCGACGACTATTTGGTAAAACCTTTTGCCTTCGCTGAATTATTGGCGCGAATTCGCTCTTTGCTGCGGCGAGCGGTCCCCGTCGTCAAATCCGGACTGCAGGGCGGAAACTTGCACTTGGATCTCCCGTCGCGGAGGGCGTGGCAGGCCCATCAAGAAATCATGCTCACTCCCCGGGAATTCGACGTCTTGGTTTACCTTTTGCAAAATGAAGGTCAGATGGTAACCCGCCAAATGATGGCTCAGAATATCTGGAGGGAACCCAACCGGGCGACGTCTTTGGACAATGTGATCGATGTGCATATCGGTCGATTACGTAAAAAACTCGATGGGGATTCATCCGAACACCTCATCCGAACGGTGCGGGGCGTGGGTTTCCTCTTCACTCGTTCATACCTCTCATGAAGACGTGGTGGAAAAGTCGGTCCCTTTCCTGGCGTTTGGCGGTTTCATTTGCGGCGGTTTGCAGCGCAATCCTTTTGGCCCTCGCGCCGATCGCGTTTGGGCTGATTGAGCATCGGTTACACTTGGAAAACGACCAGCAACTACGCGTTGATTGGAATCTCGTTTTCGCCCATTTAGAAGACGACCCGTCGGGAGGAGTGCGCTGGCGCAAACGGAGTCCCGCCACCCCTGAAAGTGCGGGTTACGCCGCTACTTGGTTCGAAGTGTGGCGGGATCACGAACTCTTGCTGCATCATTGGCCCCAGGAAGGACTTCCCAGCGACTCCTCCCCGGATCAACTGACGAAAATAGCACCTCACCGCTACCGCACGGAAACGCGTGGCCAACGCCACTTCCGGGTCCTGGAGCAAGTGGCTATCTTTGGTCGCCAAGAAACGACGCTGCGGATACTCCGTGACGAGTCGGGTCTGCAACGCACCTTGCTCTCCATTGCGTTGGGGTTTGGCTTTGGTGCACCGCTCGCCGCTTTACTCGCTGCAACCGGCGGCTACCTGATGGCTCGCCACCTGCTCAAACCGATCAGCGCCATGGCCGAGCAAGCCCGCCGCATCACTGCAGAATCACTTGATCAACGGTTGCCCAATCCCCACCCCCACGATGAGGTCGGGCAACTGGCCGGCGTTATCAACACCATGTTTGATCGGTTAGAAACGTCCTTCACCACCCTTCGGCGTTTTACCGCCGATGCCTCCCACGAATTACGCACCCCGCTAACCGCCTTGCAGACGGTCGGTGAAGTCGCCTTGCGCACTCCCCACGATGAGGTGACCTTGCGGGATACCATCGGTAGCATGCTTGAGGAAACCCAACGCCTCACCAATCTCACCAACATGCTTCTATTTCTGGCCCGGGTCGAGGGACAGCAGTTCAAGCCTCGTCTCGAACGCATTGGTCTCTGCGATCTGCTCAGGGAGATCCAAGACGGGGTTCAAGTGCTCGCGGCGGAAAAAGAACAAACTCTGGATCTAGAAGTAACTGGCCCCATCAGGGTGCAAACCGATCCGGTCCTCTTGCGCCAAGCCATCTGGAATCTCGTGCACAATGCCCATCTCTACAGTCCCTCCGGCTCCCGAATCACACTGCGGGCTTTCACCCGAGATGAATGCGCAATCATTGAAATTACGGACGAAGGTCCGGGGATCGACCTCGAACATCAGTTAAAGGTTTTTGAGCGTTTCTACCGCGTCGACCAAGCCCGATCGCGCGAAGACGGGGGCGCGGGGCTAGGGCTGGCCATCTCCAAATTTTCGGTCGAGCGACTGGGCGGGTGCATTCAACTAAAAAGCCTCCCCGGCCATGGCTGCCAATTCACGATCCAATTGCCTGACTCAGGTAAACCCTAGGTCCGAATTGGGCCGGCGGGCCGCACGTGGAAAGGCCCGGCGACAGACCCTCTCCGAATGGGTGGAGGCGCGCGCAACCGGCTCAATCTCCAGCGATCCTCGCGGTGAGTGTCTGCCCCTCGACCTCTCCTTTTCTGCCGGAGTGCCCCAGCAAAATCGGCCCATTCGTGGCACGTCCCTCCTCAAATAGAACCGCGCTCCCCTTCCCCGGGAGTTTTCTGAATAAATCTTCAGAATCAGACCCTTGAACCCAGCCCGCGCCTCCTGCTAATAGCCTAGTTGCGGCGATTTACCCCCGCGACATCGCACTCCGGTGCCTCCCCTCACTCCCCACTTTATAATGAATACGATTCCCACATCTCTCCAACTGTTGCTGACCGCTTTTCTCGCCGTCCCCGGCCTGTTGTTTGCCTCCCCGGTGAAAACCGTCACCATCGAACATCGGGACTTGGTTCGCGAGACGAGCCAGCCCGCCAAAGTGCAGGCCTTCTATACGGCTGATCTCGGGACTAAGGTGACCGGATACGTCGACTCCGTCCCCGTCGATATCGGCGATAAAGTAAAGAAAGGCCAAGCTCTGGCGATCATCGCCGCCCCCGAACTGAAAGAGCAGCGCAACGCGCTCAAGGCGCAAGCCCTTGAATTCGAAACCGGGGTCCAAGCAGCCGAAGCTGAACTTCAAGCCGTCCGATCCGAATCCGAGCGTATTCAAGACTTGGTTAAAAACGGTTCGGTCACCTCCAAGGCAGGTGACGAAGCCACCAACCGCCTCACCGCCGCCCAAGCCCAGGTTGCCGCCGCCAAGGCCCGTCTGGGCACCGCCGCCGCCCGTTTGGCCGAGGCCGAAGCCGTCGTCGGCTACACCACTATCCGGGCCCCTTTTGACGGCACCGTCACGTTCCGATCCGTCGATCAGGGTGACCTGGTTTACGCCGCGGGTTCATCGCAGGATTCCGCCCAACCCCTGCTCCGCGTCGCTCAGGTCGACAAACTACGGGTCGTCACTCAGGTTCCCGAACGCGACGCCGTCTGGCTCGACATCGGAGATTCGGTCGAACTCGAATTCGACGCCTTTCCCGGCCAGATTTTCACCGGCTCCATTTCCCGCAAGGCCGGGGCACTCAATTCCAGCACTCAACGCATGCAAGCGGAGATCGATCTCGATAATCGCCAGGGTCAACTCCTTCCCGGTCTCTTTGGCCGCGCGAAGATCAGCCTCGAGCAACGCCCCGGGGCTCTGGTGCTGCCCGCCGGCGCCGTCCGTTTCGGCCAAGGCCCCGCTCACGTTTACGTCGTGCAGGGAAACAAGGTAAAACATCAGGAGGTAAAGATCGGACTCGATCACGGCGTGTGGGTGGAAATCCTCGCCGGACTCACGGGTGAGGAACAGGTCGTGAACGGCATGATCGGTCGCTTGGCCGACGGTGCCACCGTGACCGTGAAATAATTCTGACTCTCAACCTTAGCTTCCCCATCCATGAGCTTAGTTAAATTTTCTCTTAGAAACCCGTTTGCAGTTTTGGCCGCAGTATTAGGCCTGTCGTTCCTCGGAATGGCGGTCTATCCGCAGATTTCCGCCGACATTCTACCCGACTTTAAGAAGCCGGTTATCATGAGTTACTTCTCCTACCGTGGTCTTCCGACCATGGAGATGGAAAAGTCGGTCACCTCCCGCGTCGAACGTGCCCTCACCCTCGCCGGCAAACGTGAGCGCATTGAATCGCGCACCATGCCCGGCGCTGCTCTGCTTAAAATTACGTTCCAAGCCGGCGCTGATCCCTCGGCCGCGATGAACGATATCTTCAACTACGAGTTGAGTGATATGTTCCATCTCCCTCCCGGTATGGAATTCCCCTTCACCCTCCGCAGTGAACCGGCGAACATGCCCGTCATGCTCGGGGCGATCTCCGGCGAGGGCCTGAGTGAATCCGAACTCTACTCTATCGGCTATTACGCCGTGCGGAATAAGATGGGTGGACTTAAGGGCGTTCAGATCCCTCACCCGTTTGGCGGAAAATTTCGTCAAATCATGACCTACCTCGATCCCATCAAACTCGAGGCCCACAATCTGACTTTCACCGACGTCGTTGATGCCTTGGCCAGCCAAAATCTCGTGCTGGCCGGCGGCAACCTCAAGATGGGTGACTTCGATTATCAGGTTCATCCGGTCAACACGCTGCAATCGACCCAGGACATCGACAATGTCGTGGTCACCGTGCGGGACGGAATTCCCATTTTCATTAAAGATTTGGGCGAGACCAAGGATGACGCCGAGCTCCAGTATAATATTGTTCGAGTCAATGGCGCTCGTTCCGTCTACGTGCCCCTCCTGCGGGAACCCGGCGAGAACACCATTCAGGTCGTCGACCGTATTCGCGAAGGCATCGCGACCGAAATCCCCAAGATGAAGGAGCGGGGCGAGATCCCCGAAGCCACCACCATTGATCTGGTCAGCGACCAGTCCACCTACATTCGATCAGCCATTTCCAACCTGAAGACCCAGGTCCTGCTCGGTGGTGTGCTCGTGGTGCTGATCGTCGTCCTCTTTCTACGTAAACTACGCGCCTCAATCGCCATTCTCATCATGTTGCCCCTATCGATTCTGACGGGAATCTTGGGCTTCTTTTTCACCGGCGAAACGATCAATGTTATGACCTTGGGCGGACTCGCCCTTGCCGTGGGCACCGTCGTCGATGCTGGCATCGTCGTCGTCGAAAATATCATGCGCCATCGCGCCATGGGTAAGGATGCCCGCACCGCTGCCGAAGAGGGAACCCAAGAGGTCGCCGCCCCCGTGCTGGCCGGCACCATAACCACGCTGGCCGTCTTCGTTCCCGCCATCTTCTTGTCCGGCATGATCAAATTCTTGTTTTTGCCGCTGTCCCTGGCCGCGGTGATGACGATTGCCGCCTCCTACTTCATCGCGATGACCGTCGCTCCGGCCTTCTGCGCCCGTTTCCTTGGTAAAAATGAAGTCTCCGCCGGGGCCGCCGAAACGACCGCCAACATTGCGGACGCCACCGGCCTTTACGCTCGCACCTTAACTCAAGCCATGCGCGGCGGTTTCCTGACCATCGCCGCCATCGTCGGCGCCACCGCCGGATGTTTGCTGCTGGTTCCTGCCCTGGGTAGCGAACTGTTCCCCGACATCGATGCGGGCACCTTCGAAGTCCGGATCAAAACCATCCCCGGCACCCGGCTCGAAAAGACTGAAGAGCTCGTCGCCCGGATTGAGGATTCCATCAAGAAAACCATTCCGGCGGACGAACTTCAGACCATCATTTCCAATATCGGTATGCCGGTGGGTAAAGGTGCCGGATTCTCGACTATTCTCAGTTCCAACTCGGGTCCCGACACCGCCTACATCATTGTAAATCTGACCAACGAACGCCGCTCCACCGGCACCTTGGACTACGTGAAAGCCTTGCGGGCCAAGTGGGGCGACGAATTTCCCCAAGAAAAATTCCTCTTCGTCACCGGCGGTATCGTGAATGCTGCCCTCAACGAGGGCGCCCCTGCTCCCATTGATATTGAAATCAAAACCGGCTCTCTCGACGCCGGCCGGGCCGCCGCTGAAACCATCGAAGCCGCCATGCACGGCATCCCCGGCGCGGTGGATATTCAAATCGCCCAGATGCTCGACTATCCGCAACTCGACATCGAAGTGGATCGCACCAAGGCCGCTCTCTACGGTCTCAGTCAGGAAGACGTCGCCAAAACCGTGCTGACCGCCTACGGCTCGAGCGCCAGTTACCAATCCATGATCTGGGTCGACCCCAAGTCCGGAACCGACTTCTTCATCGGCGTGCAATTGGGGGACAACGAAGCCGATTCCCTCGACGAACTCCGCAATCTGCCGCTGCGGATTCAAACGGCGGAGGGCCCCACGACCATCCCGATCTCGAGCATCGCGACGATTAAACGGGTCAACATTCCCGCTGAAATCGCTCACGCCGACATCTCCCGCGTGAACAACGTTTACATCAATGTCGAAGACCGTGACCTCGGTTCCGTCGTTGCCGACGTAGAGGATCGCCTCGCGGAAATCGAACTCCCTCCCGGTGTCACCGTCTCCCTCCAAGGGCCCGTCATGACCATGCGCGAAGGCATCTCCAAAATTGGATTTGGCCTCTTGGTCGCCTGCGTCTTGGTGTTCCTCGTGTTGATGGCTCAGTTCAAATCCTTCATCGATCCGTTGATCATCATGCTCGCCGTTCCACTGGCCATGGCGGGGGCCGTGCTGATGTTATTTCTCACCGGCACCAACCTGAATATCCAAAGTCTCATGGGCGCTCTCATGCTCATCGGCGTGGTGGTCAATAACAGTATTCTGCTGGTCGAATTTGCCAACCTACAGCTCCAACAAGGTAAGACTCCTTTTGAAGCCGCCTTCACCGCCGCTCGGATTCGTCTCCGCCCGATCATCATGACTTCTCTCACCTTGATCGCTTCCCTGTCTCCATTCGCCTTCGCATTGCTCCCCGGCAACGAAGCGATGGTGCCACTCGCCCGGGCCGTCATCGGCGGAATGGCGGTCTCCGCCGTTCTGACCCTCATCCTTATACCGAGCGTATTCGCCCTCATCAAGAAGGCCCCGGTCGCCACCGCGTAACTAGAACCTCAACCGAAGTTCATCATGAGACTCCCATTACGATCCTCCCTTCTCGCCTCGGTAATCATCGGACTTTTCAGTGCGATTATCCTTCCATTACAAGCTGAAACCTTACGCATCGATCTGACCAGTGCCCTGCGCTTGGCCAACGAACAAAACACCGATCTCGCCATTCAACTGGAGCGGGTTCGGCGCGCCGAAATTGACCAAAATCTCGCTTGGTATCAATGGCTCCCTACCGTACGAGCCGGTTTTGCTTCCGCCGATCAAACCGGTCCGCTCCAAAGCACCAATGGTTTGGTGCAGCCCGAAGATCGCACCGCATCCTCTCGTGGATTGGGACTGGCCACCGTCGGATCCGGGCTCGCCCCTGCTCCCGGGTTTTCCCTTGAAGTGGATTTGGCCAAAGGGGTGTTTCAACCCTTGGTGGCCCGACAGAAATTGCAGGCCGCCCGCGCACAGGAAACCAAGGCCCGCCATAACCTCACCCTCGAGGTCGCCGCCGCCTACTACGAATTGGTTCAGTCCCAGCGCCTGATGATTATCGCTCGGGAAGCGACCACCAATGCCGATAGTCTCGCCAAAACCACCGCCAATTTTGCCGCCGCTGGCGAGGGGCTGAAATCCGATTCCGCGCGGGCCGCCGTTGAATCACTCATTCAGCAAAACGACCTCGAAGCCGCTCGGATTCGGGCCGCGGCGGCCTCCGGCCGCCTCGTCCAACTCCTGCGCCTCACCCAGCAAACCGAACTGCAAGCCATCGATGATATGATCGTGCCATTGCGTTTGATTTCAGGTGAACCGCAATTGGATGCTATGATCGGCCAGGCCTTGGCCAACCATCCTGAACTGGACCGCTATTCCGCTCTGGTGAAAGCGGAAGAAGCCCTCCAACAGCAACAAAGCCTAGGCCTTCTGCTCCCCAAAATCCGCGCCTCGTATTCGGATAGCAGTTACAAGGGTGGCGTCGCCGGATCGGTCTCTCCCTACACCGACCGTCGCGAATCAGCCGTCGCCGTTTACTGGGAAGTCGAAGGATTCGGACTCTCCAGCTGGGCCAGAAAATCCCAACAAGAGTCGTGGTTGCGCGAAGCCCAAGCTCAGCAAAGCCAGGTCGAAGCCAACATCATTGCCGACGTCAACTTGGCCCTCACCCAATATCGTGCCTCCGGCCGACAATTAGAGTTATTGCGCCAGGCCGTTGATCACGCGCGTTCGTCCTACCGCCTGAGTCAGGAACGTATTTTTGAGAACCAAGGACTTCCGCTGGAAGCATTGCAGGCCATGAAAACATTGGCCGAGGTTGAAGCGATGCACCTGAGTGCTGCCGCTCAGCGCAACATGGCGCAACTGTATCTCCTCGCCGCCACCGGCAACGACGTCGGCGCAAATCTTTGATTCTGATTTTAAATCACCGTCATTCCCCACCGGCATGACGGCACCGCCTTAAACGAAACAAAGAACCTCAGGGCACGCCCTCAACTCAACCCTTCCGGGGCTGAGGAGCGACCGTTAGCCGCAGACGCCCTCCCTCCCCTCCACGGCTTTCCGGACCACGATTCGGCCGGGGATTTATTCACGACCGTTATCGATTCCATCGCCGCTGTCAGAATCATTATCCGTTGCATCTTGCGTGAGTGTCACCAAATCCTGCAGGGAGGTGAAATGCTGGCTCAAATCGTGATCACCTCCCAATCCGCCCACGATCTGGTCGAACAAATCTCTCTTGGAGGCTTGGAGATCCTGAATCCGTTCCTCAATCGTTCCAGCCGTCACCATCCGGTAAACGAATACCGTATTTGTTTGACCGATACGATGCACTCGATCCACCGCCTGCGCCTCCACGGCGGGATTCCACCACGGATCCAGCAAGAACACATAGTCCGCCGCATGCAGCGTAATCCCGGTGCCGGCCGCTTTGAGCGAGACCAACATCGCCCCCGCCCCTTCACTTGTCTGAAACTCATGCACGGGTTTCTGCCGATCCAATGTCATCCCCGTAAGCTCATAAAGTGGCAGGTCGGGATAGTGTTCAGTCAAAGCCGTTTTTACCCGATTGAGTAGCATCACAAACTGCGAAAAGATGACGACTTTGTGACCGCTATCGATCACCTCGGCCAACTTCTCGATCAACAGGCCGATTTTACCCGAGTCCGCCAACGGAGACCGGCGCCACGGCAACATATCGGGGTCGCAGCAAACCTGGCGCAACCGGGTGAGTAACGCGAGAAACCCGAACGACTTTTCGCGCATCGCCGCGCCCACGTCGTCTCCCAGTCGCTGCAGTCCCTCGCTGCAAATCTTCGCATACTCCATCCGTTGCACTTCACTCATCGGGCAGTGTAGCTCGATTTCGACCTTCGGGGGCAACTCGGTCGCCACTTCACTCTTGGTGCGCCGGAGGATAAACGGCGCCAACTGCGCCCGCAATCGAGTCACGGTGCGACCATGATCGCTGTTGAGTTGCGCCTCGAAACTCGCCCGCGAGCCCAACAACCCCGGCAACAAAAACCGGAAGATTGACCACAAATCCAACTGGCGATTCTCCAACGGTGTGCCCGTCAGCACCACCCGATGCTTCGCTCTGATCGCAAATGTCGCCCGGGTCACTTTAGCATCAGGATTCTTAATAAACTGCCCTTCATCCAGCACGGCGTATCCAAACTCGATTTCCCCCAACAACGTCTTGTGCTTCCGCAATTGCGTATAACTCGCCAGCCAAATCAACGGCTCCTCCGTCATCGTAAAATCATGGCCCGTCTTCACCACATCAGTGCGGAGGTTCGGAAAAAATCGTTCAATTTCTTCCGACCAAACGGGCACCACGGAGGCTGGGCACACGATCAAAGTCGCGGTGCCCACTATCGGACGGGCCGCCAACAGGGAGATGACCTGCAGAGTCTTCCCCAACCCCATCTCGTCCGCGAGCAGTCCATGACAACCCACGTCCGCCAAACGATGCAGCCACTCGACCCCACGTCGTTGATAAGGCCGCAACAATTCCGGCAACGCCGCACTCACCGGCGCAGGCGTCACCACGCTATCGCGCCACTCCGCCAACTCCGGCGAAATCGTGAGTTTGAATCGTGAATCGCTGAACAACGAAAACACCAAGTAAGGCGATAGTTCACTCTCGGTGTGCGTATCCGCCACATTCTTACGCCAAGACTCGATCGCCGCAATTTGCTCGGTCGGTAATTCAACAATCCCAACGTTCGGCAAGATCGTTGGCGACGTTCCCCGCTTCAGCAGCGAGCGCACTTCCTGATCCGTCAGCAGCTGTTCCCCCGCCTTAAAAATCCACCGTAAATCTAGCGCGCCACTGGAATTCCTACCGCCCGCTTCACCGTCTGCTGCGACCCGGTGTCCGGCCAACGCTTCGACCTGAATCGTTCGCGTCCCTTTGACGAGATTTCCGGCGTTGTGATCGAGTTCGATCTGAAACAAACGCCGCCAGGCCGATAGCGTGCCCTGTAAAAAGCGGGGGATTTCGGCGACGTTTGAGAGCAGGTAAACGCCGGTAACATTCGCGTATTGAAAGTGCGCCTTACGGGCATACGCCGCGAGGCCAATTAACTTCGCGCGTTCCCCCGAAGTGACATGCCCGTTCCCATCCGCATGCGCGGCCTCACCTAAGGCCGAGATCCGCTCCTTCTTTTTCGTCTGCCAATAAGCCCGGAAACTCAAGCCCCCCACTCGCGTCTTGAAGATCAAGACCAGCGTCCGCGAGCTCACGCGCGTGGTCGGAGCGCCCGTGCGCCGGGGAGGCACCGCGGCGGTCACACCGTGTCTCCCTTGACCAACCCCGTTTGAACTCAGATCACTCTGCTTACGCTCTCTATGCCCATCCGATTCGGCGGCCGTGGGCTGATCATTCGGTAATGGGGAGATTTCATCCGCCACCAGTTCCTCGATTTCGTGGAGCCCCGCTACCGCCAGAGCATTGGCCACATCTTTGTCCGTCGATGACGAACGCACGTTGAGCCCATTTTTGCCCCACTCAATCACCGCATACTCATCCTTTTTCTCCACCCGCCGATGCACAATCGCGTCTTGATCGGTCAATTCCAACTCTCGCACGTCTCCTTCTCGATAGAGTCGATGGCCCGCTTCCAACTGATCTTCAGAGAAATCTTGCTCCCATTCGTCCGCCAGTTTTTCAAACCAGAATTCGAGCGAGTGAGGGGTATAGACGCGCTTAGGGCCGTGCGATTGCATCCTAATAAACTAGGAGAACGTAGAGTCACTCTTCTATCGAGCAATCCCAATTTATCTCACGAATTGAAAACGAGGTAAACCGACGTAAACCGCTAGCATTCCACGATTTATTGGGACGCATCACGATCCCGATAATGGTGATGCCGACCGTGCCCTCGGCGTTTCTCCCAGATGCGCTCGTAATTTCGCTCCGCAAGCCAGTCGTCGATCAGAGTGTCGTCAGGCATGCGATCCTCACCGCCTTTGTTGTGGATCTCCATAAAAAGCTCACGTGGGCGATTGTCGTTCAGCATGTCCTTCATGCCGGCGAGGACCTCACCTTCAGCTCCTTCCACATCAATCTTAATCACCGTTGGACGGACCCCCTGTTCGCGACAGAAGCAGGCCATGGTGGTCAATCGAACTTCGATCGATCCGGTGGATCCTTTTTCTGAGACCAATGAATGGCGTCCTTCGCCCGCCTTACCTCGCACAAAAAGCGAAGCCGTGCCCTCTTCTTTGGCGAGCGCGACTCCATGGGATTTGATCTGCCCGTCCAACCCATTGGCCGAAACGTTTCGCTTCATGTGCTCAAGATTGCGCGGCTCCGGCTCGAACGCATGAGCCGTGCCACCTTTGAACTGCGGCTGCCGGGCGACAATCAAACTCACCAGTCCAATATTAGCCCCCACGTCAAAGAATACATCGCCCGCCCTTAAACTGGAGAGGATGCGTTGCAGGAAAAATCCTTCGTAGGAGACCTCCGCAGCGCGCTTCAACTCCCGTGAAGTCGATATTACCAATGTTACTGGTTGCCCAAACATCGGCACCGTCATGGCGTAGTCCCGCCCCCGTAGCCAATGCCACCAAAACGAGAGGCGATGGCCGATTCGTTGGCCGGTTGTGAGTTCGTCGACTGGAAGATCGGAATCGGGCATATTGAGAGTAGAGACAGATTTAGCGAAAAGAAGTGGGCTGAAAAGTATCAACGCGCCTTGGCCTGACGAATTTCCGAACGCAGCCGGCGCATGAGCTTGGGTCCGTGGTAGCGGCCTTTTTCAATGTGTTTGATTCGATAAACCCCGGGCACATCGATCGGCGTCCCGTGCGATCCCAGCAACCACCGAAACGCTCGGTCTTCGTAAGTTTTCCGCCACCCATCTGTCGGGGTCTGGTAACAGCGAATTGCTCCACAGTAGCCAAATTGACGCGCCAAATCACCGCGCACAACTTGGAGTGGTCCGGTCGCTTTCTTCGGCCGCTGGACCTCAAAGCGAGCCGGATCGATCTCGACGAACTTAGACTCTGCCGTCGCCGCAGTGAGCATCGCATCATCCGACGCCAACATGCTGGTGCAGCGTTCTTCCCCGGGAAAAAAAAGCGCCTCGGTGCGACCGGCCAACGCATCCGCCAAGCCGTCCAAACAGCCCTGATGAAACAATAAGTCACAATCAGTAAACCACACCCAATCCGCCGTACTTCTCCTCGCCGCGCGGTGACGACCTATGGCGCGCCGCATCAATTCCGCGCGCGTCAGTGGCTGCCAATTCCAGGTCACATTGGGAATCGTTAGAGCCGCAAAAAACTCTAGCAGTTCAACCGTGGATTTATCTTCCTCACAGAAACAAACTGTCAGGGTGAGCTTTAGCCGAGTCGGCGGACTCTTCACCACCGAACTGAGCTGATAAGCCAGCAGATGGGAATAGTTCCAACAGTGACTCACCACCTCCACCATCAGCGGATCGTTAAACTTGGGTGTCGTCGCCTGAGCCGTCTTCATTGCCGGAACCCACCAAGCCGCCGGCAGTCGCAGTCCCGGTGCCAGACGGTAAAACCACAGCGCAAACGGAGTGCGCCAATGGGGGGTTGGAGTTGGAGAATCCGCTGAGTCCATTGCGTTGATAAAGCAGGATTTAAGCGGAAGCCTTCGCCCCACGGCAAGCTCAGGCGAACAACTAGGTTCTCCCCAACGCGCGACCTATCTCGTTGAGCGTGAGTTCCAAGGCTCCACGATTGTTACGATGCCATGCTTGGCCAAGCTTCCCCACTCGTTCTCGCTCCCCCCGATCGACGATCAGCGCCTTCACCACCTGGCCCAATTCTGTCACATCCGCGACTTGTCGTGCCCCCCCGCTGGTCACCAATCCGTGCGCGATCGTCCGAAAATTCGCCATGCCGGGACCAAAAACCAACGCCCGCCCCAGGCCCGCCGCCTCGACCGGTGTCTGCCCCTCCCGGTGCGGAGGTAAACTTTTGCCGACGAAAACGACATCAGCGATCTGGGTCAGACTTTGCAGCTCGCCCGTCGTGTCGGCAATGCACACTTCAAACACGCCTTCCGCCGCCCCTCGCGACCTCACCGTATACTTGGCACCCGTCGTCGCCAACACCGCTTCAACGTTGTCCCGGCGCTCCGCATGACGCGGCACGAGGAGCAAACGCAAAGGCCGGTCACTCTTTTGGCGTGCCTCCTGCCAAACTTTAATCAGCGCCGCTTCCTCCCCGGGCCAAGTCGAGGCACCCAACAGGATCATATCCTGTTCTTCAAACCCCAGACTTGCCCTCAATTTCTGCACTTCATCCCCTGAATTCTCGTTGATCACAATATCGACTTTGATGTTGCCCGTGACGCTCACTTGATCAGCCCGAAACCCCAAAGACCTGAACCGATCAGCGTAGGTGGCAGACGAAGCGAGCAACCGGGTGAGCCCGCTCATCACACTCGGCAGCACCGCGCGAACGAGACGCATCCGGCGATAGCTTCGATCACTCATACGCGCATTCATGCAGATAACCGGCACCCCACGTCTCTTCGCTTGCGCAATATGTTCCGGCCACCACTCCCCTTCGGTCAGCAGCATGAGATCTGGGTCGAATTCTTTCCACGTCTGGGTCACCCAGGGCCAGAAATCGATCGGAAAATACCCGAGCATTAAGACCCGATCGCCATATTTTTCTTTGGCTATTTTCTGACTCGTGATCGTGGTTGTGGTTAACACGACTTCGACTCCCAAATCATCAATCAAAGCATCGATGATTGGCTGCACCGCCAAAAGTTCACCCAGGCTCACCGCCTGAATCCATACTCTCTTCATGCTCGGCGATTTGGCCGGTAATTTCGGTATGTTACCCATTCTTTGACGAAACGCCGACTTCGCCCCCTTTCGGCCCCGCGACCTCCACCAGTAAATCGGTCCGATCACCAGCAGCAGCGGGATGAACAAAACTCGGTATATCCATAGGATCAGAAACATTTTTTTGAGCGAAGGGGCTGTGCTTTGGTAACACAATGCCAGATACCGCCCCCCCCCATCCAACCTTCCGAAAAACGTATTTCAGTGCGGAGGAACTTTTGCCTTTTGGGAAATGCTTCCTAGGCTTTTTTAACTGTGCCTCTCCCCATCCTTTCCGCCCTACCCCATGATCGTTGAGACCTTTCAAAAATATCGGCTCGGCTTGGCGCGGAGCCTTTCCCCTCACGCCCGTCAACAACTCCTCGAGCTACTGGGAACCCCCGCATCCGCGGCGACCGATCCTCTCAATGGAAGGGCTCAGGCCCAGTTCCTCACCCTACCGAGCTTGGGCAGCATCGTCGTGAAGCACTACATGCGTGGAGGCTTGATGCGCTACGTGTCGCGGCGGCGACACCTGCGCAGACGCTCCTGCCGAGGCGAACTTGAGTTTCGCATGCTCAAGTCGCTCCACGAAGCCGGACTCCCTGTCCCAAAGCCCCTAGGTTGGGCTGAAAGTGGCCGATTATTCGCGAAAACTTGGCTCTTCCTCGCCGAGATCCCTCGAGCAAAGACCTTGGCTCAACTCGACCAATCCGATCCTACTCAATCACTCGAATTGATCCCCAAAATCCATGCGCTTATCGATCGCCTCATCGAGCTGAATATTCACCACGTCGATCTCCACCCCGGCAATGTGCTAGTCGACGAACAAAATGATGTTTATCTAATCGATTTCGACAAAGCCGCACACGTGACCTACTCTCCGAGCGATCTACGACAACGCCACTTCCGCCGCTGGAACCGCGCCATCGCCAAACACCAACTTTCTCCCAAACTGGGTCTCTCCTTGAACCAAATACCTCAAACCACGAAGCCCACCTCCAGTTTGCGGTCTGATGCGATCATTCGTTCCACCTCAATCGCCACTTGGCTGGAACCGGTTTTCTTTGGCCCTATCTTCTAGCTCTTCATGAAGTTTTCCCAAGTTCTCCCCCGCTTAGTCCATCCCATCGGTTTTATCTGCTTCGGAGCGCTCTTAGCCGCTTCACTGCCGGCCGCTCAGCCTTTTACTCATGAGATCAGTGATGTGCCGGTCGATGAGTCCGTGCGCTATGGCGTGCTGCCCAACGGCCTCCGCTACGCCCTCAAGACCAACCGCGAACCGAGAGAACGCGTCGCCCTGAGACTGCTCGTCGAATCCGGTTCGTTACAGGAAAACGCCGACCAACGCGGTCTGGCCCATTTCCTCGAACACATGGCCTTCAACGGCAGTGAAAACTACGAGCCGGGCACCTTGATCGAATTCTTCCAACGGATGGGCATGAGCTTCGGCGGCGACACCAACGCCTTCACCTCCTTCGACCGCACCGTCTACATGATTGACCTGCCCGACGCCAAGTCAGAACACCTCGACGAGGGCCTCCAGGTCTTGCACGACTACTCCGACAACTTACTGTTACTCACCGAGGAAATCGATCGCGAGCGCGGTATTATTCTTAGCGAAAAACGAAGCCGCGATTCCGTCGAATGGCGCTCGTTCCTCGCAGAGATGGAGTTCTTCTTCCCTGCCACCCGCATTCTCAATCGGTTGCCCATCGGCACCGAAGAGATCCTCACCACGGCTCCCCGCGAAGCCTTTGTGGACTACTACAACACGTGGTATCGCCCCGAACGTATGGCCATCGTCGCCGTAGGGGATTTCGATCTCGATGAACTCGAAAAGAAAATCACCGGTCGTTTCGCAACTCTATCCGCAAGAGGTCCCGCTCGTAACGACCCTCCCCTCGATCAGGTGGAAGTCGCCCAGGGGCTCAGCGTGCTCCATCACCACGAGGCCGAAGCTGGCGGCGTGACCGTCGGTATCCAAACGCTCACTCCCTATGCCGAAGAGCCCGATACCCTCGAAAACCGCGTGAAGCATCTGCCCCGGAATCTTGCCTTTGCGATGCTCAACCGCCGCCTCTCTGAACTCGCTAAAAAAGAGAACTCCTCTTTTTCCAGCGGTCGCGCCAATGCCGGCGTCGTTTACGATATCGCCCGCAACTCCACCATCGAGCTGAGCACCCAAGTCAATCAGTGGCAGGCCGCCCTTCCGGTCGCCGAAAACGAACTTCGCCGCGCCCTGCAATTCGGCTTCCAACGGCCCGAACTACGCGAGGTCATCGCCGGCATGCGCAATGGTCTGGAACAATCCGTCAAACGCGCGGGCACCCGCCAGTCCTCTGGTCTCGCGATGGGCATTCTCTCCTCCATCGCCGACGAAGACGTCTTCACGACCCCGCAGACCAACTACGAGCTCTTCATGCCCGCGCTCGCAGAGGTCACCGTCGAGGCCTGCGTCGAAGCGTTTCGCGAGGCGTGGGATGCCCCTCACCGTTTTGTTACCGTGATCGGTAATACCGGCAGCGATCAACCGGCCGAACCCGAAGCGGCCATCGCCGCGCTGTTCCGTTCGGCTCAAGCCGTCGAGTTGGAGGCCCCGGCCAAAATCAAAGAAGAACCCTTTGGCTACACTGACTTCGGTTCCCCCGGATCAATCTTCAAGCGCACCGAGGTCGAAGATCTAGATCTCACGATGATCGAATTTTCCAATCGCGTTCGCCTGAATATCAAGAAGACCGACTTCTCCGCCGAGAGTATTGGAATCTCCATTCGTATCGGCTCCGGCCTTCTCTCCGAACCCGGAGATAAAGAGGGTATCAGCGTTTTTGCCAACAGCACCTTCACCGCCGGCGCTCTGGGGAAACACTCTGCCGATGATCTTCGACGCATTCTCGCCGGCCGCAACGTCGGCGTCGGGTTCGGCGTGGGTGAGGACGCCTTCTCCTTCTCCGGTGGCACCACGCCCGACGACCTGCTCCTTCAACTTCAACTCGCCGCCGCATTTGTCGTCGATCCGGGGTATCGTCCCGAAGCCGAGCGACAGATGAAAAAGGCGATCATCCAGTACTTCACCCGTCTCGCGCATCAGCCGCAAGGCCCCCTCCAGACCGTGGTGCCGCGCCTCCTGGCCAATGGAGACATCCGCTTCGGGCTTCCCTCCGCCGAGACCCTCGAGCAGCGCACCCTTGCTGAGGTCCGTGACTGGATCCAACCTCACTTGGCCAGTGGCCCCATCGAAATCGGTATCGTCGGCGACCTAGACGTCGAAGAAACCATTGCCGCCGTCGCTCAAACCTTCGGTGCCTTACCTCCTCGCCAAGCCAAACCGGATTCAGATAAAGCCCGCAAAGTTTCATTCCCCGCCCAAGCCTTCGACAAATCCTTCACCGTTCCGACTGAAATCTCGAAGGGTATTGTCTCGATTTATTGGCCCACCACCGATGGTAAAGACGCGCCCCTCTCTCGGCGTCTCAGCGTGCTGGCCCAGGTCTTCAACGATCGTCTCCGCCTCAAGATTCGCGAGGAGTTAGGCGGAGCTTACAGCCCCGGCGCTGGCAGCACTACCAGTGACACTTTCGATGGCTACGGTTCGATCAACGCTCGCGTTGAAGTCGATCCACCCGATGCCAAAGAGATCGCCAAGGTCACGCGCCAACTCGCCCACGATCTTTCCCGCCAGGGTATCAGCGAAGATGAACTGGATCGCGCCATTCAACCTATCCTCACCAGCTTGAAGGAAAGTGTTCGCAGTAATGGTTACTGGCTCGGCGCCGTCCTCGCGAGTGTCCAAGAATTCCCCCAACGGTTGGACTGGGCTCGTTCACGCCAAGCCGATTACGAATCAATCACGGTCGATGAAATCAACGAACTCGCTCGCCAGTATCTCGACGAAGACGATGCCTTTCAGTTCATCGTTTTGCCCGAAGACTAGTTCGGGAATTTAAGTCCATTTTCCCTACCGGCCGACTCGTCAAGAGTCGGCCGTTTGCGTGAAGTCTTTTTTCAACCATCGCCTGATCAACGCCATCCCACCAATCCGCGGCCAGTACGGCTGGATCCATCCTTTCCACCCGTCAATCAACCCCAAGATCGCGGCCAACTGCACCAACGGGTAAGTCGGTGAAAATGCCAGCGGCGCCAGGTTATCGAACGCCATAATGTGCACCAAGAAATTAACGGTGATCCCCGCCAACGCGGTTCCCCAAACCGCCAAACTTAACCAGCAATCCCACGACCACTTTCGTTGGATTACCAACTGCCCCACTCGCCCGATCACGACCAAGCCACCGATCCAGAAGACGACGAAAAACTTTCCCCGTAGGGCATCGGAGATGTCACGCAGTAGCGTCAGCTTGAACGCGTTGAGCTGAATCTGATCCGGTTTATGGAAATAGGTCGCCCGCGTCGAGGGACTCAAATTGTCGTAAGAGAGATCGACAAAAAAACGGATGTCATCATCGGTGCCATCACTCGCCGGCACGATCGTTTCGAATCCCTTTTTGTAAAGTGCCTCCTTCAAGTAGGGGCGCCACTCCGTCTTCATCTGCGAGCCATAATCCGGATGCCAACGCGAGAGAAACCCTGATCGTTTCCCGGTTGATTCAATCCGGCCAGCCTCGCACGCCGCGTTCACCTCTGTTGCCACTTGCTCGCAAAAATCCATGAACCCTTGGGGCGTCGTTCCACGCCCCGCGGCGGTAATTGCATCACGCAACGCCCACATAAACCAGCCCGCCATGTATTGACCCTCCTCCACGGGATACTGCTCTCGCTCAAACCACTTCGATGCCATCCCTCCCGCTTCCAAATGAGGCTTCAATTCCGCAAAAGTCGGACTCACCTCATAGATCGCCAACCGCGCCTCCCGCGAAACGGGCACCCTCGGCAAATTCGGTCCCACCGCCACCCGCGTCAGTGCCCCGTAAGCGTCTTTAAACTCACTCGCCCGAAACTCGACTGCGCCGAACCACCCGTAGTGCGTCTTGTTCAACGCGCTGATCCCCAAAGTCGGGGCCCAAGCGGATACCAACACCAGCCCCACCAGCCCCGCTATATTCCGTAACTCTTTCCCACTCCGAAGCCCCGCTTCCACCGCCAAAGCCAACCCCACCATTCCCAGCATCGGAAGAATCCAAACGCCCTCTTCCCGCGTATTCCAAAAAAGTCCCAACGCGAGTCCCGTGCCCACCGCCCACGGCCCCCGCACCTGCCACGATTCCCGCCGCCGAGTCACCAAGGCAATCACACCAGCCGCGATAATTAAGCCCAGCGGGATGGTCATGTGCTGACGCAAAATTCGCGTCATCGCCTCCCCTTCGTAAGTCAACGGATTGTAGACCAGAAACGCGAACATCCCCAATCGCGCCCAGCCCGACTTTACCACCGGCGCCAACGCCCAAATCACGATCGCACAAGCCGCGACATAAAAAAGCTGCTGCAGCAAGGCCAGTGGCGTGCCCATCCAGAAATTGGCCGCAATGAACATCGAATACACCGGCCCCTTCGCCAACGTAAATTGATCATAAGGCCCCAGCCATTCGCCTCGGGCAATGTGGCCCGCCAGTTTCATAAACAACCGGTCGTCGTGCACCGCTCCGCCCAAGGCATAAATATGCTGACTGCGCAGCAGCGACACTTTGAAAGCCGCGAGTAATCCACCCGCGATCCACCACCAGTGTCTCTTCAAAAAGGTTACCATCAGGTCACCCGATTCTCACCGTCGTTGGCGTCATCATTCGGGTCATCCCAATCATCATCGGAAGCAAAATTCCACTGCAGCTGAAAAAGCGGCAGCAGCAATAAGAGCCCCACGACCGTGAGCCCCAATACTGAAAAACCCGCCATATCGTGCACCGTGCCTTCGATCGCCTCGTGACCATACTTGTAAGCCCACCCCGTAAGAAACATGCTGCGAATCAGGTTAGTCAAAAATGCAAAAAACATCGCCGCGATCACCAGTGAAACCTTCTTCCACAGCTTATCCAAAAACACGGCCGCAAGGAATGATCCGGCAAACAAACAGGCCGTCAGCGATCGAATACCCGAACAGGCCTGTTCCACGCCGACCCGATTGTCTTCTCCATTTTCCAACGGGGGCAGCACCAGCACATTCCCCTCTTGTTGCAATGGCAGCCCCAGCAGATCGAAGCAGAAAAACACGACCGTGATCACCTTATTGAGCAGGAACAAGCTGAGCTGATTCTCGATCACCGAAACCATCGGCGCCGAGACCAGCCAGACCAACGCGGGAAACACGAAAAGACTCACCAACTTAATCCGGGCATCCTCAAAAAACCCCACGGGACGGTGGGTCTCCGCCTCCGGCGCATTGACAAACAGCAACGGTAAAAAGATGCCGGCGGTGCCCATCGCCAATGCTAAAGAACCCGGATGGGAAGGGCCCGCGCCCGCCCGATAAAACGCTCCCAATAAAAACATCAGCGCGCCCCCCAGCATAGCCCCCGCCACCAGAGTCCCCAGACTCCATCGCTTCCAACCCGTCACCCGCGGGCTTTGAGTACCCCGACAATCCGCCGCCGCCGCCGTAATCCGAGCCCACCGATCATGCACCACGTAGATCACGAAAATGGGCACCAACCAACCGAAGCCATAGTCCTCGCGATTGATCCACCAATGGGAGTGGTCCCACGCCGTAAACGCCATGAACGCCGCCCCCAACAAAATCGCCAACCAAAAGGGCAAGGTCAGTTCTGCAGTCGTTCGCTTCCAAAAGGATTTCACCATGAGCCCTCGCAGGTTGAGCAGTCGCCCTCCTCCCGCGCCAGCCAAAACTCCCCCAACCGCCCCACCCTCCCCCGCAATTCCCTCGTCTGTTGGTCACTCGATCGGTGACAAACTTCGTTATCAAACTTGGATCCAGTATTTTTCAACGTCGGAAAAGCGATTAGTCTAAAGCCTGAAAGACCAGCGACGCATTTGTTCCGCCGAAGCCAAAACTGTTCGCCAAGGCGCCTCGCACGGTCTTTTTCACCGCCCCATTTGGAGTCACATCGAGCCCCGTCGCTTCGACTTGCGGATCGAGGTTTTCAATATTGATCGAAGGCGAGATGATGCCCGTTTCGATCGCCTTGATCGCCGTAAACGCCCCCATCGATCCAGCTCCCCCCAAAAGGTGGCCCGTCATGGACTTTACGGCACTGACGTTGAGTCGGCTCTTCTGATCTGCAAACACCTCCGCGATCGCTGCCGCCTCTTCGCCGTCCCCTCCGGGAGTCGAAGTCGCATGCGCTGCCACAAAGTCGATCGCTTCCGGTCCGACGCCCGCCGAGGCCAGTGCCGCCCGCATCGAACGCTGTGACCCTTCCCCTCCCGGAGAAAGTGAGGACAGGTGAAAGGCATCCGCTGATGCCCCGTAACCGGTCAATTCCGCATAGATTCGCGCTCCGCGGTTCCGCGCATGTTCCAGCTCCTCCAAGACAAAGACAATTGCCCCCTCGGAGAGCACAAATCCATCCCGATTAGCATCGTAAGGCCGCGACGCTCTCTCGGGATCATCGTTGCGCGTCGAAAGTGCCCGCATTTGCGCAAACGCGCCCACCGCCAGGGGGGTCACCGTCGACTCCGCTCCACCTGCCACCATCACATCAACATCACCTCGCGCAATCGCCGAGGCCGCTTCCCCCACCGAGTGCCCCGAAGTCGCACAAGCCGACGCCACCGCCATGTTAGGTCCCCGCAAATTCAGCAAGAGACTGACCTGCCCCGCCAACAAATTGGGCGCGATCTGAAAGATGAAAAACGGCGAGATCTTTCGAAACCCACCCGTGCGCCACGTCTCCTGCGTCGCTTCGATCTCCGGCAATCCCCCGAGTCCCACGCCCAAATTCACCCCCATGCGATTGGAATCCAACTCGGCTCGCTGCGCGTCCAGCCCGGCATCGGTGTAAGCCTCAACCGCCGCCGTCGCCCCCAAATGCGCGAATCGACCAAACTTCTTGGCGTCCTTCCGGCTAAACACCGCTGTCAGCGCTGCCTGCTCGTCGCCGAATGGTTTGAGGGGCACCGCTAAGTTCGTGGTGGGTTCGAACCCTTTCACCTCACCGGCAATCTTCGCCGCGCAAAGTTCGGCATCAAATCGGGTGATCGGACCGATCCCCGAACGACCGGCTTTCAAGCCTGCCCACGTTTCCCCAGCAGAAAGACCGAGCGGAGTGACCGCTCCGAGACCTGTGATCACGACACGACGATTTGCATTATTAACATTCACGTGAGCGAAAACGACACCTCCCATGCCGAGCTGGCAAGATTCGAGCTGCAATTTTCTTCGGCCGGTCCCGCCATCCAAACGCCATTTTATGGCGAAAAATTGTCCTCGTTACCGGCTTTGACATCAGCCCGGACGCTCTTTTCACTCCGCCCCGCACCTATGGATCAACTGCATGCTTATTGGCGCATGGAATACATCGAAGCGCCTCGGTTTCCGCAAACCGATCGACCTTTCACCGAGCTCCCGGCTTCGGGGGATGATCGCGCTGCCTTGATCGTTCATCGTTCGCCCTTATCGTATTTGATGCTAAACCGCTTCCCCTACAATCCGGGCCATCTCCTCGCGATTCCATTTCGCGAAGTCAGCGACCTCGAAGAGCTCACCGCCGCCGAATCTGCCGACCTTATGACCATCATCACCTTCGGTAAGAAAGTGGTCAAAATCGCGCTCAAACCCGACGGATTTAATGTCGGCTTCAATCTCGGTTCCGCAGCTGGAGGCAGTATCGCCCACCTTCACGGTCACGTGGTGCCTCGCTGGAATGGCGACACCAACTTCATGCCCGTGCTCGGCCAGACTCGCACCCTCCCCCAAGCTTTGGAATCAACTTGGGCCAAACTCGCTGAAACTGCCCGAGATCTCGCCCCTTCGGCTTGATCTTGAACCCGCCCTTCGTTCGTCGCATTTGTTCGGTTTCTTATGTCTGCCAAGACCCTATATTTTTCCAACGCTCGCCACCTTAACCAGCTTTATGGCGGCAGACCTGAAAACCTCACCTATGCCGAGGAAGCGCTGGACCTCCGACTCACCACCCGCGATGAGTGGCTGAAAGTGGACGGTCCGTTGGAATCAATCGCCAAGGTCGAGTCACTCTTTGGGTTCCTCGATCAAGCCCGCGCTCAAGGCGTGACGATTCACTCACCCGACTTCCGCCGCTTCGTGGATATGACCGCCCGCGGCCAATCCGAACAACTGCGCGAACTCTTTGCCGAACCCGTCGTGATCACGACTCGGCGCAAATCCATTGTTCCGAAAACACTGGGCCAAAAACTCTACGTCCAGTCGCTGCAACGCTGTCCCGTCGTTTTCGGCACCGGTCCCGCCGGAACGGGCAAAACCTACCTCGCAGTCGCCCACGCCATTTCAGCACTCCTGCGCAACGAAGTTGAACGCATCATTTTGACTCGCCCAGCGGTCGAAGCCGGTGAAGCCCTGGGCTTCCTTCCCGGTGATTTGCGGGAGAAAATCCTCCCCTACCTCCGCCCCCTCTACGACGCTATGGCCGACATGCTTCCGCATGCTGACGTCGAACGCTTCACCGAGCGTGGGATCATCGAAATCGCGCCGCTGGCCTACATGCGCGGTCGCACGCTCTCCAACGCTTACGTCATTCTCGACGAGGCTCAGAACACAACTTCGGAGCAAATGATGATGTTTCTCACCCGTTTGGGCCAGGATTCTCGCATGATTATCACCGGAGACACCACCCAAGTCGACCTGCCTCGCTCCAAAATATCCGGCCTAACGGAGGTGCAACAAATCCTGCAATCGGTGGAAGGCGTTTCTTTTCATCAATTCTCCAGCGCCGATGTCGTGCGTCACCCGATCGTCCAGCGAATCATCGAAGCCTACGATTTTCACAAAAATCCTATGAACTCAGACTCCCCTTCGTGCGTCTGACCTTTTACCCCTCCCTTAGTTTTGGCATTTTTCTCCAAATTCAAACTGATCCGCGGTAGAAAACCGCGGCGCGTGCGCAAGCGCGAAGCCCCTCCCGGTCTCGTCAAGTTTCTGGAGGAGAGTCCCTCCGTCGCCGCGTTAATCTTCGTCGCCACAGTCGCCGCGATCGTATTGATCAGCTTCGTCGGCGTGAACGCTTTGGATGTGCCGGTTTTAGCCAATCAGTCGGCCTCTATCCGCATCGTGGCTAATGCCGATTTTAGCTTCGAAAGCGAGGAGCTCACTCGCCTCCAACGCGAACAAATCCGCGACCGCGTCCCGCCCGTCTACAGCCTCGCCTTCGAACCCCTGCGCCTCTTCGAAACCAATATCAAGGAACTGCTCGTCGCATTCGAAAGATTCGAACAAGTCTTTCCCGCCGATGCCGCCTCGACCCCCGCCGCCCACGAACAACTCGAGCTCATCACGACCGAGTTCAATCGCAATGGCCCCTACCGCAGCACCGTCGAAGATCTTCGGGCCCTCCTCTTCCTCGGTGATGCATCCCAGCGCTACGCCATCGTCGAAAATGCCCTACTCGCACTCGGCGAGATCTATGCACAAGGCGTTCATGACGGTAACGTGCTCTCCGCCACCACCGGCTCGGGCGGCATCACCGTCTTCCAGATATCTAAGTCCGAGCAAGTCTCCAACCAAGCCGTCGAATCGATCGAAGAAGCCCTGACCCTGCTCCGGATTAATTTAGCAGCCGAAGGCGTCGGGCGCCCCACCACGCTCGCGCTCTTCCGTATCTTCCGCAACGGCGTCACACCCAATCTTATTTACGACCTGACGGCCACCAAACTGCTCCAGCAGCAGGCCCTCGCCGATCTCAAAGCTGTCGTCGTTCGCGTGCAACGGGGAGAGACCATCATCGAGCCCGGCACCCGCGTCACCCCCGAGCAATACGAAATGCTCGTCGCCCATCGCAAAGAAGTGCTCGAGTCCGGCGCCGCCGTCGTGGATGAAAGACTCCAACTCTTCGGCCGGGTGCTCCTCGTGCTCGCGATGGTCTTCGCTTGTTCCATTTACATCCGCCTCGAAGACCGCGAAACCCTGAAGAGTAACAGCCGCCTCTGTCTCCTCGCCTTGGTGGTCGTGTTTAATCTCGCCGCCGTTCGGGGCAGTTACGAACTGGGTGCCCTCCCTTTCTTTGTCCACCATTCCAGCGCCGCTGCCCTCCTGCCCTACATCGCGCCTACCGCCCTCGCCCCAATCATTGTCGTCCTGCTGGTCGATGCCGGATCAGCGGTGTTTATGGCTCTGCTGATCTCCATTTTCACCGGCGTCATCTACGGCAATCGGCTCGACCTGCTCGTGCTCACTTTCCTCGCGTCCATGGTCGCCATTCTAAGTGCTCGCGACCAGCGCCGCCGCGGCTCGATCGTCCGCGCCACTTCACTCGGCGGGGTGGTCGTCGCGACGTTCGCTCTTCTCATTGGGATCGTCGACCAGCTGCCGCCCGTCAATGTGCTGCAACAAATGGGCGCCGGTCTCGCGACCGGTATCATCACCGGAGTCGTTGCCGTCGGCATTCTTCCCTTGATCGAATCTCTGTTCAAGCGAACCACCGACATCACGCTCATCGAGCTCACTGATTACAACCATCCGCTCCTGCGCCGCATGCAGATGGAAGCGCCCGGCACCTACCACCATTCCCTGGTCGTTGCTCAACTCGCCGAAAACGCGGCCGACGCCATCGGGGCCAACGCCCTGCGGGCCCGAGTTTGCGCGCTGTTCCACGACATCGGAAAGATGGTAAAACCGGAATACTTTACCGAAAACCAGCGGGAAGGCGTGAACCCTCATGACTTCAACAACCCCTCGCTCTCTGCGTTGATCATCAAGAGTCACGTGAAAGAGGGCGTCGATCTCGCCCTTCAATACCACCTTCCCCGCGTCGTCGTCAACGTGATCCGGCAACACCACGGCACGGGACTTATTCGCTACTTCTTCTTCCAAGCCGTCGGTGCTTTCAAGACCGCCGCCAGTGCCACCGCCGCTCCTTTCCAATCCCCCGAGCAACCGATTCGTCCCGGCGTCCCCCCGATTCGCGACGTGAACACGCCCAGTCTGCCTGGGCTCGATCCCGTGCCGGTCAGTGAGAGCACTTACCGCTACGACGGCCCTCGGCCTCGATTCAAGGAAAGCGCCATCATCTTACTCGCGGATAGTTGTGAAGCCGCCTCCCGCTCATTGCCCAAAGTTACCCCGCAAGGACTGGCGCAACTCATCGATAAAATTGTCGCCGATCATATTGCCGATGGGCAACTCGATGAGTCCCCGCTCACCTTTGCCGAGCTCAAGCTCATTAAAAATAGCTTCAGCTTCACGCTCCTCAATATGCTCCATTCTCGCGTCGCCTACCCCGCCGGAGTAAGAAACGAAACCAAGCAAATCGAAAAAGCGTAAACGCTCCCGCCTTCGCCGCTCATCACCGTGTCCCGCGAAATCTCCATCAACAACGCCCACCCCCGCCTCCGCGTCGACCGGGGAGCTCTGGTAAAGGCCATCCACTCTCTCGATGCGGCTGGTGGCCGGTTTCTGGATGGCCCACCGGCCGGCGAACTCTCCATCGCCCTGATGAACGACGAAGCCATCGCCGATCTCCACGCCCAGTTTCTAGACGACCCCACCACCACCGACGTCATCACCTTCGAAGGCGAGCCCGCCTTTGGCACCGCCGGCGAAATCTGTGTCTCGGCCGACACCGCTCAAACCTTCGCCGCCCGGCACGGCCACGACTTCAGCACCGAACTCACCCTCTACGTCGTGCACGGCTGGTTGCACCTCGCCGGCTACGATGACCTCGAGCCCACCAAAAAACGCCGCATGCGCGCCGCCGAGAAACGCGCGCTGGATCTGCTGGCGCCCCTCCTGATCAAACCGGTTTTCAACTGGAAGAATTAACCGCTTAAGCGCGACATTGAGGATCTTTTCATGATAGTTTCGATCTCAACCGACCTGATCATGAAAGCACCGCTCCTGCTTCGAGTTCTCCTCCTCGCCCCGTTGACCGTTCTGGGGCTTCTGGCCCAGGGTACCAATGATACCCTCGTCGTTTCTCCTCACGAGCTAGTCGTTGAAACCGTCAATGTGATTCCAGTCATCGCACTGGAGAGCATCAACCCAGTTCCCGAATTCGCGCCCCTCGGCGTCACCCTGGCAACCGTCATCGATCTCGACGAACCCAACCCGCTCGCCCTCCCCGTGCCGATGCCGCCCCTGGCGATCAATCCCGGCACCACGCTCACCCTTCGTCCTCTCGCCACGAAATGGACCACCATAAGTAATGTGCAGTGGTATAAAAACGGCTCGCCTCTCGCCAACTCCGCCACCGCGCCTCCGCCTAGCCTCGTCCTTCCCGCCGTCACCACCGCCGACTCCGCCAGCTACCGCGCCACCTTCACCGGCGATGGCACCACCACCGGCACCGTTTTCGCCCACATTTTGGTTCACCCCGGGACCAATCACCCTCTCGTCAACATCTCCACCCGAGCCACCATCTCCCCGGCCAATCCCCAGGTCGTCGTCGGCTTTTCGATCCCGCAAAAAATTGCGTCCGAAAACTTCGGCAAACGTCTCCTCATCCGCGCCGTCGGCGACACCCTCGCCCAATTTGATGTGCCCAACCCGCTGCAAGATCCCATTCTCCGTATCTTCGACGCCGCCGGCAACGATGTCACTCCGATCCACGTTTTCCCCGCCGTCATCTACGACGACGCCACCACCCCGGAATCACGCTACTACGATACGGTGTCATCCGCTGCCGTCGCTGCCGGCGCCTTTGCCGTTCCTGTTCTCAGCCAA
>Ga0222654_1000202_pt1 | contig 48457 bp, 38 predicted proteins | sample AntAcemetagen421_FD_179805 | JGI IMG/M metagenome (GOLD analysis project Ga0222654, IMG submission 179805) | Saline water microbial communities from Ace Lake, Antarctica - #421 | ecosystem: Environmental > Aquatic > Non-marine Saline and Alkaline > Saline | place: Antarctica: Ace Lake...
GATTCCCGCGCTTCGCTTCTCCCACTCCGATCCCCACCAAACCATGGGCGCCTCCTCTCGCCCGGTTGGATTTTCGACCCGCCAAAGCCGCACCCGGTCGACGCTCGTTATTATCCAAGTCGCGCTATCCCTCGTGCTCGTCGTCGGTGCCGGCCTACTCCTCAAAAGTTACCGCCAATTACAGAAAACCGACCCCGGCTACAACCGCGAGAATGTGCTGTCCTTCCAAATCACGCCCGATGCCACCGCCTATGGCGACGGTGAAAATCGCCTCGGCTTCTTCGATCGTATCAAGGCCGATATCAGTGCGCTACCCGGCGTATCACATATCGGCATTTCGAGCGGTCTCCCCTTCGGCGGTGGCACCACCAGCCTTAACGTTTTCTCGCCTGATTCACCCACCATCCCCGCCGAAGACTCTATTCAAACCTCCTGGCGCATCGTCGACATCGGCTACTTCGCCGCCATGCAGATCCCCCTCATCGCCGGCCGCACCTTTGTCGAAACCGACGATGGCGATATTCCATCCATCATCATCAGTCGGCAATTCGCCGAGCAGTTCTGGCCGCAGGATTCCCCGATCGGTAAACGCCTCATCTTAGGCGGTGGCGACAACCACTATGAAATCATCGGCGTCGTCGGCGACATCCGCCTGACCGATCTGACCGGCATCTCCGAGCGACCTCAAATGTATCTTCCCCTGCGTCATTGGACGGGCTGGCCCACGGTTTCGTTTGCCGTCCGCACCGCGGTCGCCCCCGCCACGCTCACCCGCGCCGTGCGCGAAATCATTCGAGCCATCGACGCCGAACAACCCGTCTACAATTTCAACACCCTCGCCGGCTTGTCCGCCCGCGCGACGCAAAACCCCAAATTCCAATCCTGGCTTCTCGGCACGTTCGCCATCATCGCCCTTACCCTCGCGGCCATCGGTATCTACGCCGTCATGCAAACCATCGTCACCCAGCGCACCCGTGAGATTGGCGTGCGCATGGCGCTCGGAGCTCAAGCGAGCGCAACGATGACCCTCCTCTTTCGCCAAGGCGGTCGGCCGGTCATCTTCGGACTCGCTCTCGGAACGCTGCTGCTCTGGCCCGTCACCCAAACCCTCGAGCAACATCTGTTCGAGACCTCGACTCTCGATCTCAGTATCTTGGCGATTGCTATCATCACCATTGCTCTCGCTGCCATCACCGCGATTGCACTTCCCGCCCGCCGCGCGTTGCGCATTAATCCCATCGAGGCCCTTAGGGGTGACTGAAGAACCCCCTGAGTAAAACGTCGAAAACACCATCCCGGTCTTCCCCGTCGTCGACCTCGCCACCAGCATTCTGTTCTACACCGAGACGCTTGGTTGGAAGCTCGACTAGAGCGGCGGCAAAGTCTGTTCAGTTTTGATGGACGGGGCCCACCTCATGCTCTCCCAAATGATCCCGACCGGCTCCCCCAGATGGGCCTGGATTGGGCTCACCGACACCGCCCTTTTCCAGACCGACCAAGACCGCGGAGTCACCGTGATCCAAATCGCTTAAAACTGGCACTGGGGTGCCGAGATGAAATTGGCCGACCTCGACGGCAACGTCCTCTGGCTCGCGAGCGAGCCCCGCCCTGATTTGCCCTCCGGGGAGGAATCCTAGCTCGGCCGCCCTCGACACAGCGGTCTCTACGTAGATGTAGCCCTTGCGCAACCGGCGGGGAGCGCCCCTATTAAGGGTTCAATTCAAGACCGGTGAGTCTGCTGTTACCCCCAAATCCGCGCCCCATGAAAATAAACCGCTCCGCCCGTGCCTTCACTCTCGTAGAAATCATGATCGTTGTGGTCATCATTGGACTTCTCGCTGCCATGGCGATTCCTGCGTTCCAAAGGGTCCGCGCCTCCTCCCAAGACAAGGCCGTCATGAACAATCTCCGCCAGCTCAGCAACGCCTCCAGCCAATACTACCTCGAGCACGGCGTCACCCGCGTCAGTTCCGCCGCCATCGTCGGCACGAACTCCAGTAACTACATTCGGGGGATTCAGACTGTCGCCGGAGAAACCTACCCGATCCAGCTTGACCAAGGTGCGGCCGCGACCGCCTCCGGTGTCTCCGGCGCCCGCACGATCACCTACAACAACTAGGTCCGCGCTCCTCCCAAAAGTCTCAGCCGCCCTCTTGCCGGGCGGTTTTTTTTGCGCATACTGCATTCTCCGCGGTCTCTTTCACTCCGCCCCCCTCCCTACCCCCATGAACCCCCTCCGCATCCTCTTCGTCTGTATGGGCAACATCTGCCGCTCCCCCGCCGGCGAAGGCGTGCTCGCCAAACTAGTCTCCGAGGCCGGGCTCACCGCCCACATCGAAATCGATTCGGCCGGCACTATCGGTATGCACCAGGGCCATCGCGCTGATTCTCGCATGCGGGCCGCCGCGACCGAACGCGGCTACAACCTCACCAGTCGCGCCCGCCAAGTCGTCGCCCACGACCTCGATGACTTCGATCTCATCCTCACCATGGATGAAGACAATCACCGCGGCGTCCTCAACCTTGCGACCACCGACAACCAACGCGATCGCGTGCGCCTCTTCTGCTCCTTCTGCCAGAACCACGCCGAACGCGAAGTCCCCGACCCCTACTACGGCGGCCCCCAAGGATTCGAAACCGTGCTCGATCTCCTCGAAGACGGCTGCCGCGGCGTGATCACTTGGGCAAAGCAAAATCGCGCTGCGTAACGACCCACTTTCCCGTTTGCCACCCCGCGAATAGCAACGTTCGATTAGACCGATTCTTTCATCCCGTCATGCGCCTGCTGTTCTCCACTTTCATGTTCTTATTCGCGACCGCGACCTGTGTCGCCGACGACGCTGAAAACCAACCGCCGGAGCGACCAACGCCACCCCGCGAATACATCGAAGTAGATGGCAAATCATATCCGTTTTTCAAATTTGAGCAGGAAGTTAAACCCAAACCGCGACCAAAAATATCGCTGCCCAAAAAAGCCAAACGCGAAGCGCGCGGCGGTATGGTGCTATTCGGGGTCATCGTCGATAAACACGGGGAAATCGTCTCCGCCCACATCGCCATTAGTAACACCGAGCAGGACGTCGAAGAGGCCTGCCGCAAGACACTCTACCGTTACGGGTTCCCCATCAAAGCCATCGACGGCGAACCCGTCGAATACGCCGTCATGGTCCCCATGCGCGCCGACCCCACCCCCTTCTTCGGCCCCAAGTAGCGCCCGAGCCGGACCGTGCAAATGAGCCCTGAGTTTGGGCTCCCATCTAACGTCAGTCGTTGAACGATCGAGTCTAGGCCTAAAGAATGAGGCTTCTTCGCTCCGGGCCCTCTGGATTAACCACTGTTCTGCTTCAACTCATCGCACCGAGCACAAATGCCGTCGACGGTTACGTTCCAAGCGGGAATTATCACCGCCGTGGCTGCCCGGGCGCTCTCAGAGGGTTGAACGCTTGGAATGATGCAGGGAGGCCGGTTTCGGCAAGGAGGGACGGCATGAGATGGGGGCCGAATGCAAAAGATAAAGACGATGGGGTGCGGGAATTCATGCCCAGCACCGTGAATAATCAAATCACCCAGCCCGTGAATTAGTTAGCAATTCACGACCCGAATTTGTCGAAACGCCGCGGCCTCATCGCCTCTTGTGCTCAATCCGAAATCGTAAATGTCTTCACAATCGCCGTCCCCACGTTGATTGGCGGGCCTTCTTTTTGGTCCGGTCAATATCGCCACTGACGCACTGCCCGCACCGAACTTGCTCCGAACTCTCCTTGCGGAGCTTTCACCGCTCGCATCCAGCAGGGGTATCCTTCCCGGTGAATGGCCCTACCCAACCCAACATCGCCAGCTCTGCCTTCCTCGCGCAAGTCCGTCGGATTGATCGGCCGGGTCTGGAAAATTGGCACTGGGTTCACTTCCGCAGCCTCCCAGGCAATCACCGGACCTGTGATATCACAGTCGACCGACCCTGAGTTGAGAGTGATCACGTGCTGACCACGATCAAATACCATCAGCACCTTAAGCGCCGTGCTGACCGTCCGAACGTTCACCTGACCTCGCAGAAATTTCCACTGGGCGACCACGGCAGCGGCTACTTCACCAAAACCAGGCCCTGTCTCCTCGACAATCTCCACGCGATCCACCGCCCCCGTCGGTCCAACGACAAAAGCAATCAGCGCTTTCCTGAGCCTATTGGAGTTGACCGGCTCACCCTTGGGCCAGCGAGCGACTTTAGGGTTACCACCGTTTGGAGAGGGAAGAATTTCAGGCCTCTCCGACGGAAACCGTCAAACCCGACTTGCCAAAGAGCGATCATACCAAGTCTTTCTACTTATATTTCCCTTCCCAATGAAACGTGTGCCCAAACCTCACGTCTCCCCTCCTCCAGTAAACCCCATTCGCTACCCATATTTATGAAATCCATTTCTTTTTTCGGCCAAAAAGGTTGGAAAGTGACTGCGATCTTCCTCGCGACCCTCGGCGCATTTTGGATCGGGCGCATGACCATGACCGGTAGCCCCTTCGGTTTCGAGGCCGGCAGACCGGGCGAAACGGATTTCCCCTCGGCGGAATCGTTCTTCCGCTACAGTGAGCCCATCCCGCTCAAACGCCTCGCAAACGAATGGGAACCCCAGCGCGCACTGGTGCTGAGCATGTCGTTCAACGAAAGCCGCCATAACCCTGATGTCGCGCGCTACCAGATTGATCTGCTCGCGGCCGCCACGCCTTACATCGATGTTTACGTTCTCGGCGAGGACAACTACCAGCAGGCCTACGCCTATTTCTTAGCTCTGCTCAATCGCCACCCCGATGCGGACGCAATTCTGGCAAGGACTCACTTTGTTGACTCCCGCGAGTTGATGCGATGGACGCGCGATTTTGGTCCTATCTTCGGGGTTGGTCGCCAAAACCAACTTGTTGCCATCGATTTTGTGTATCGCGACCTCATCGGTGAACTCGAAGGAGCGCTGCACAACCTGAGTGACACCAACCGCCGCTCTCTAGCCATGCAGGGAGACGCCATGCCGGCTGACCTCGTTTCCTATCTCCAACAGCAAACCGAGCGTCCCGTCGAAATTGTGCGTCCTCCTCTCGCCATGGACGGCGGCGATTTCGTGAGCGACGGCCAAGGCAATGTATTTGTCTCTACGCGCACTCTCGCCCGCAACGGTGGTAACCGCCGGGAACTCGAAGAACTGTTCAAACGTTACTTTAAGGCCAAGAAACTCCACGTCCTCGAAGCCCTTCCCGGCCGCACCGTGCACCATTTGGATATGATTTTCAAAGTAGTGAACGACGACACCGTTTTACTGCCCGACTATCAAACCGCCCTCGAGCCACCGCTTAACCGCTATCGCATCGAACTCGTTAAAAAGACTCGTCGCGCGCTCGACTATAACGAGAACTACATTCGCAAAAACTTCCCCGGCTATCGGGTGCTAAAGGTTCCCATGCCACCCATCATGTTCAAAACGCCTGAGGAAATTCTGGTGGAAGCTAGAGCTGAATTCGTGCGAATCGTGGCGATCGAACAGCAGCTGATCGCGGAGGAAAGTTTCGCCACCCTGACCGCGGCCGATCGCGCTCAAGTCGAAGCCAAAGTCATCGAAATGGTGCAGGCAGAAACCGGACTTAGTGATTTGGATTCACTCGAAGGATTCGACGCCGTCCTCCAGCAATACGGCCAAATGAGCATGCGCCACTATTTCGACATTCACGCCGAATCGGTTACCCGCTACCGCTCGTATATTAACAGCGTGTTTCTGCACAACGAATCCGGCCAACACACCTTCATCGTGCCCCGTTTCACTTCTCTCAATCGCGAAGAAAACGCCCGCCTTCAAATCTGGGAAACTGCCACCGAAAGAGCATATCGAACCGCTTGGCCCCAAGCCGTCATTCAGTGGGTCAATTGCGACAGTCTGGTTGCCGATATGGGCTTCATTCACTGCACCACCCTCACCGTGCCCGCCGCCCCTTTGCAGTAACCGAACAAAGCCACCACTCGCCCAATTCCCCCCCCGCTCACGATCCCAAGGGGGTCATGTCGTGAATTGTGAATTTTCTCCTCGAAAGTAAATGGATGCGATCGGGTTGGCTGATCACATAGTGATGCTCGCGACCACGCTATCGCACCGCGCCGAGCCTGACGTCTCGCCGATCAGAGGCGAGCATCGGCGGCATGATATCGTGGTCGAACTCATCGTCTCGATCGGCGTTTCTGACCACCAACCGGAACCAGCTCCGATTATCCCACGCCGCCCCTGACATGCCTTCGGCCAAAACGGTTCGCACCACCGTCCGGTAAAACTCTCTTACCCCCGCCGTATCTCGGGCTGATTGATCGCTCTCCCGACCTACTCCGAATTCACCGTAGTTGATCGGCACATTTAAATGGCGCCCATATTTCGCTACCGTCCCAAGACTTTGCTCCACAATCTCTCTACCGGGGTAGGCTGTGTTGCTGACGTCTCGTCCCCAAAAAGTCCAAGGGACGCAGGGGTGCACTTGAATGACCAAATAACGGTCAGCACCTCGACCAAGTAGGAACTTCTGCTCCGGAAACACGTCGTCGATCGTGCTTTGGTTTCCCCGTCCATTGGTAGAAAGCATGATGGTCCGGGTAGCGTTTTCCCACCCGTGCTCCGGACGGCGCGGTGCCCCATGAGGATCTCAATGGGGTCAAGGATCTCAATGGGGTCATGTCGGAGGATCTCAATGGGGTGGATCTCAATGGAGGATCTCAATGGGGTCATGTCGTGAATTGTGAATTTTTTCCGCTGAAGTCAATAGATCCAGTCGGGTTAACGGATCACATAGTGATGCTCGCGACCACGCTATCGCACCGCGCCGAGCCTGACGTCTCGCCGATCAGAGGCGAGCATCGGCGGCATGATATCGTGGTCGATCTCAATGGGGTCACGATCTCAATGGGGTCATGTCGTGAATTGTGAATTTCTTCCGCTGAAGTCAATAGATCCAGTCGGGTTAGCGGATCACATAGTGATGCTCGCGACCACGCCTATCGCACCGCGCCGGGCCTGACGTCTCGCCGATCAGAGGCGAGCATCGGCGGCATGATACCGTGCGCGAACTCATCGTCTCGATCGGAGGATCTCAATGGGGTCATGTCGTGAATTGTGAATTTTTCCGCCGAAGTCAATGGATCTAGTCGGGTTAGCGGATCACATAGTGATGCTCGCGACCACGCTATCGCACCGCGCCGGGCCTGACGTCTCGCCGATCAGAGGCGAGCATCGGCGGCATGATATCGTGCGCGAACTCATCGTCTCGATCGGCGTTTCTGACCACCAACCGGAACCAGCTCCAATTATCCCACGCCGCCCCTGACATGCCTTCGGCCAAAACGGTTCGCACCACCGTCCGGTGAAACTCTCTTACCCCCGCCGTATCTCGGGCTGATTGATCACTCTCCCGACCTACTCCGAATTCACCGTAGCTGATCGGCACATTTAAATGGCGCCCATATTTCGCTACCGTCCCAAGACTTTGCTCCACAATCTCTCTACCGGGGTAGGCCGCGTTGCTGACGTCTCGTCCCCAAAAAGTCCAAGGGTCGTAGGGGTGCCCTTGAATGACCAAATAACGGTCAGCACCTCGACCAAGTAGGAACTTCTGCTCCGGACGGCGCGGTGCCCCATGAGGTTGATTTTGCGGTTGAGCGCAATCGCCTGAGGATCCGACGGGATCGCACCGCGGTGGAAATTCCCCAACGCCCCTGCCGGTTCGTTGAGTGACTCGAAGATCAGCTCCGGGGATAGTCGGCAAAATGGTTAGCAATGTCGGTCCAAAGATTGGTGAAGAACCGATCGGGACGGTGCCGAACCATCATATTCGCCCTTAAACGTCTGCTCATGATGCGCGTTGATCACCGCGTAAAGTCCCCTCCGACGCATAGGTTGAGCCCCCGTTCCAATTGAACGAGCCGAGGGTGGGTTAAGTTGACCCGACCAGCGGCATCAGCGAGAGAATCACCGCCGAACCCTTCCGTCCATGTAATAGGAATTCGGATATGCTTCATTCCCGCTGCCCGAGAGAGATCATGACGGGAAACCCTCCTCCGCGTCTGTCGAATGGAGCTGAAGGTCGAAGGGATTACCTAGGTTAACCCCCGCGCCTATTTCGCGAAAAACCACTGCAGCCCTGAGCGTCGGCGTCCGCACCTGGATCTGAGCCCATATGCCTGCGTCGTTAGCAACCGGAGTGCTCCCATACCGAAGCAAAACCGCTCCGGTCATATTCTGGAAAGTCGTTTCTTTATTCAGGCAAAGCATCCGATAACACGATGTCCGTTCCTACTTTGATTGTTTTTTGCTCACGGAGCCAGTGAGTGGATAGACAAATGAACTCTCGGGCGGAGGACTCACTTTCCGCTTGAGAGGCAAGGAGTCGGAGCAGGGAAGGATTAACCTATTTCTAAATCGAGCGTATCCCCCTTAATGGTGATAGATCGAACGCCCGGGGCGTGAGATACTTACCCCCGGCCCTTCCGCCTCTCCATGTCAGCCCTCACCCGTCTTATCACCTCTCGATACCTTGGCCTCCTAGTCGTCTCCAGCGGGCTTGCGGTCATTGGTATTCCGGCGGAAACGCCCCTTCCCCGGGTGGTGATCCATCAATTCACGGCCGGCGGACAGCCTCAGGATCTGATCTTAAACCCTCCGAGCGATGGAGACCTATCCGGCCCTTGGACCTACGATGAGATTCGGCTCGGGGACGACACTCAATCGTTTGATTTCATCGCGAGCCCCCATCCCAACCGCAGCGACCACTCCGGCCGCATCAAATACCAGTTGATCGGTTGGGATGAGGAGTTGCTAGATTCTGAGGGCACCATGTGGCTTTGGGTCTATTTTTTGGACAAGGACAGGCAACGCTTTGACCGCACCATCCTGCCCCGCAGCGGGCAGAGTCAGGGCTGGACGGGAAACGCTCACCCGCCTGAGTTTCACGTGTCCTCAGAAGTGCTCGTCACCCCGCCGGGCACCGATCGGATCCAAATCGTGCTCGGTTCCGGCGGCTCCGCCCAGACCACCGGGACGTGGCTGATCAAATCCCTGCGTATCAGTGATATGAGCCTCGAGGGCGGATCCATTCTCCTCGACGAGAACTTCGACCTCGGTCCCGATCCCGCGGCAAACGGGTCGGAAAATTGGCGGCGGATGGGTAGCACCTTCGAAGCCGGCAATATCCAGTATTTTGACTCCAACTCGGCGGGCCGCGCCTTGGCGCTACTCGACTATGATACCAGCACCAACGGAAGATGGGCCGGCCAAGGATCCACGATCTTCGCCGCCCGACCGGGGATGACCCTTCGCGTGGAGACCGCCGAAGCTTACTCCATCGGTAAAGGAGGGCACTCCCCCGCAAAATACCAAAAGCTGCCCCCGGGACGTTACCAATTCCGAGCTATCCCCGTCGACGTCTACGGGATCCCCTCCGGCATGGGCGTAGAACTTCCGCTCGTCATCGTGCCCCCCTCCTACACCACTTGGTGGTTCTGGGTGGGAATCACCCTGGTCGGTGCCGTCGGGCTGACCTATGGCGTGCGTTACCGCACGTGGAAAAAGCTCTCCCGCCAAATCGAGGCTTCAGAACAACGGCGCGCGATCGAAGAGGAACGCATGCGCATCGCTCAGGATATTCACGACGATATGGGCGCTCGACTGACTCAAATTTCATTGCTGAGTAACTCAGCCCTCCGCCGCGCGCCGGCCGATAGTGCTTTGAATCACGAATTGCAGAGCTTGAGCCGCGCCACGCGCGATGTCGTAATCGCGCTAGATGAAATCGTCTGGGCCGTAAACCCGGCCAACGATACGCTGGAAGGACTCGGCAACTACGTCAGTCAGTATGTGACCGAGTTGGCGGCAGCGAGCAAGGTGCGATGCCGGTTGAATATTCCTACGCTGTTGCCAGATCGCTCGGTATCCAGCGGTCAACGACACCAGCTGATGATGGCCCTCAAGGAAGCGCTCAACAATGCGCTCAAGCACGCCGCCGCGACGACCCTCAAAGTGCAACTGAGTTTCGAGGACCCGAAACTGACTATTCGCATTTCCGACAACGGTCGTGGTTTCGATCCCGACCAAACTTCCGACGGTAATGGTCTCTCCAATATGGATCAGCGACTGCATGCGATCGCTGGAACCTGTCAGGTGGACGGCACCTTGGCCGAGGGCACCGTGGTCACGTTCACGCTTGAACTCAAAAATTAAGCGAAGGGATTTAGAAACCCGAAGCCCGCCTACCCCGTCAATAATCCGCCTCAGCCATCCCCCTTAAAGGGGATATCGAAACGGGGTCAAAGCAGGGTAAAGTGGAGCATGAATTTCACCGCCCCCCCCACCCGCTCCCTGCTCTGCCTCCTCACATTCATCATCTTACTCCGCGCTGGCGCTGCAGATTCTGCCCGACCCAATTTCATTTTCATCTACGCGGATGACATGCGCTGGGATGCCATGAGCGTGGTGCAAGCCGAGCACGGTGAAGCGGCCCGATTCCCGTGGATGAAAACCCCCAATTTGGACCGTCTGGCGGCCGAGGGCATTCGGTTTCGAAACGCTTTCGCGGCCACGGCGGTGTGCTCGCCGAGTCGGGCCGAGTTTTTGAGCGGGCGCTACAGCCACTTTAATGGCGTCGCGAGCAACCAAACGCATTTCCGCCGGGAAAATGCAACTTGGGCCACTGGCCTCAAGTCAGCTGGCTACGCAACCGCCTACGTCGGCAAATGGCACATGGGCAACCAAAAGGAACGACCCGGGTTCGACTACTTCGCCAGTTTTACGGGCCAAGGTCGTTACGAGGATTGGTTCTTTGAAATCGATGGCGTGCGGACCGCAACCACGGGCTGGGTGGACGACGTCTCGACGGATTTTGCCATCGAGTATCTGGAGCGAGATCACCTTCAGCCCTTCGCCATCGCACTCGGGTTCAAGACTCCTCATATTCCGTTTATCCCCCCAGCCCGGGCCAAAAACCGATTTCTCGGAAAAAAAGTAGGCCTGGCGCCGAACTTTAACGACCCCGCGATCTTCATCCCGCCTCCGGCAGATGGAGCCGACCCGACTCCCCGGGCCGAGCAACCCCTTTGGGCGTTGGACTATTTCCAATGCATCTCCGCGATCGATGAAAACGTGGGACGAATCCTCGCCGTGCTCGAAGCAGAGGGTCTCGCCGAAAACACCGTAGTCGTTTTCTCCAGCGACAACGGCTATTTTATGGGCGAGCACGGGCTCGGCGATTTCATGGGCGATAAACGTTCCGCCTACGAAGAAGCGATGCGCATTCCTCTCATCGTCCGTTATCCTCCCGCCCACGCCTCCGGAACCACTTCGGATGCGCTGGTGCTGAACATCGACCTCGCTCCAACTCTGCTTGGTCTCGCGGGCGAAACCGTGCCGAATGAGATTCAGGGTAAGAGCTGGCAACCCCTGCTAGCGGATGCATCCGCCGAGGTGAGAACCGCATTCTTCTACGAGTATTTCTTCGAAAATAAATTCGCGGAAACACCGACAATCTTGGCCTTACGAACCAAAGACGCCAAAATCGTCAAATACCCCGACCACCCCGCGTGGACGGAACTGTTCGACCTTCGCACCGACCCCTTCGAACGCCAAAACCTCGCCTACTCCCCGCAGCATCGTTCCCTCCTAGAGCGCATGGAAGCCACCTTCCAGTCGGAGAAGCAGGCCGTTGGGTATGTGTTTCCTGACTACGCTGAAGAGCCCTGGCCCGACGATTACATTCACGTAAAGAAAACGCAGAACTACCCTTGGCTAAACCGGTGATACGAACCCTCAATTGTCTCATGAATTTCCGATTATTTCGTCCCCTCATCTGGTTGGCCCTTGGGCTTGGAGCCGTTGGTTCGCTTCGAGCGGAGCCCATCCCCCGCCCCTTGTATACCTACAGCTTCGGCGGCCTGGAGGACATGGCGGTGCCGGCCGCCGCCGCGCTACTGCAGCAACTGGGTTGTGCGGGCATTGCGGCCGAAGCCCGCGGCGAAGCCAGTTTGGCGCGACTCGATCAATATTACGATTGGCGCACCGAACACGAAAACGACTTCGTAATCCCCGCGGCATTCATGGCCCATCGCTTCCATCAATATGGTTTCTCCGACGAGGCTCACCGGGCGGCCATTGATCGACTCGCGGACAAGCAAGGCACGTTGTGGGTGTGGGCTCGGGACGTCGCGCAAGACGGCAGCGTCACCGACGAAAAAGTCGGGGCATTCTTCCGGGGCATCTTAGAATACGCCGTTTCAAAGCACGTGAAAATCGTGCTCTACCCTCACTACAACACCTACTACCCCACCACTCAGGCTGCCCTGCGTCTCGTGCAGAAAATTGATCACCCGTCATTTCAAGTCGCGATCAATCTTTGTCATGAACTGATGTCTGATCACGGAGAGGTATTGGCCGAAACCTTCGCCCGGGCCCAAGGTCACATCGGCGCCATCATTCTATCGGGCTCTTTGGTCGAGCTCGACCGCACCAGCGTGCAAACGATGAACCAGTCGACCATCAAACCACTCGACGAGAGCGTCTATGATCTGCGGCCTTTTATGCGCCTCATCAAAGCGTCCGGCTTCAACGGTCCAATCGGCTATATTAACTTCAAACCCACCGCACCTCCGGCGCACTATCTGGCTCGAACGATGCATCAATGGAGCGCGCTGTGCGCTGAGGTCGGCTTGTATGCGACCGCGGAGTGAACCGCCCCTAGGCAACCCGAATACCGTAGACACTTCCTCTCAAAAATAAGAGCCCGCGCCCCGGCAGCGATGGATCGCCCCCCGCATCCCACGTGAGAGGGATAGATTGTTTGAAGCCCCTCCCGGAGCATGACACCTGTTGCTGGTCGACCCTCAACTCGCCCGATGAATCCTCCTCGTTCCTTCACCCCAGGCCACCGCAACCGTTTCGGGCCCCGCCCCCGCCCCCCTTGCATCAATTGGCCCGCCCACTCCCCCATGTGGATCCTCCGGTCGTGACTCGGAAAATTGCCATCGTGGAAGATGACTTAGGCATCCGGGCAGGCTTGGTCTCACTGCTTGACTCCACCCCGGGATACCGCTGCGTCGGGGCCTGCTCTGACGGTAAGCAGGCCTTGGTGCAAAGTCCCCATTGGCGACCCGACGTGGTGCTGATGGATATTAATCTACCCGGTATTTCGGGCATCGACTGTGTGGTTCGCCTCAAACCAAAAATGCCCGACCTACTCGTGCTCATGCTCACGGTTTACGATGACGGCGATAGCATTTTCCGCGCCCTCAAGGCCGGCGCCAATGGCTACCTCGTAAAACGATTGGCCAGCGAAGAACTGCGGGGAGCCATTCAAGAAGTCTGTGACGGCGGGGCTCCGATGTCGTGCCAAATTGCGCGCAAGGTGGTGCAGTATTTTCATCGCAGCGGCCCTTCTGCAGCAGTGTCCGAAAATCTGTCCGCCCGAGAGTTGGAGATCCTCGATCTCCTCGTGACCGGTTGTTTTTTCAAAGAGATCGCCGACCAGTTGGGCATCAGCGGAGAAACCGTCCGCACGCACATCAATCACATCTACCGCAAACTCCACGTGCGCAGCCGCACCGAAGCCGTGGTGAAGTATCTGCGTAAGTGAACCAAAGCACTCGCTGTCGCCGTGGAATTTTGGGCTGCAAAAAAAAACGCCCCGCGGCCACGGGACGTTAAAAGAAATGAACTGCTCATGCTGAGGACTAGCCCGCCGTGCCGGGGCGGACTTCGTCCTGCCATGCCTGGGATTTCACCCCCATGTCAGTATCGTCTTCGTAGTGCTTCTCTAACCCTTTTAACTGGTTTTTTATCCGTTTGATCAACGTTTGGTAGTTGGAGTTTTCATACAGATTATTGTATTCATCCGGATCTGCTTTGAGATCATAGAACTCCCATTCGTCAAACTCGTAAAAGTGCATGAGCTTGTAGCGATTGGTGCGGATTCCGTTGTGGCGCGGCACCATGTGCACGCTGGGGTATTCGTAGTAGTGGTAGTAGATCGACTTACGCCAGTCCGCGGGCTCTTCGCCCTTCAGTAAAGGCACGACTGAAGCACCTTGCATATCGTCAGGCTGCGCCGCTCCGGCGATTTCGAGAAAGGTCTGCGCGTAGTCGAGGTTTTGCACCATTTTGAGGGTCTTCGAGCCCGGCTTGGTCACGCCCGGCCAGCTCACAATAAAGGGCATCTTGAGCGACTCTTCATACATCCAACGTTTATCAAACCAACCGTGATCACCGATATAGAAACCTTGGTCGGACGAGTAGATCACGATGGTATTTTCCGTGAGACCGAGCTCATCGAGAGTGTTCCGAATCGTCTCCACACTCTCGTCCACCCCCTTCACGCAACGCAGGTAGTTCTTCGCGTAACGTTGGAATTTCCAGCGCACGAGGTCTTTGCCGGTGAGGTTGGCGGCATGGAAGGCCTCGTCCTTAGGACCGTAGGCCGCGCGCCACGCCTTGAGCTGGTCTGGGGTCATGCGCTGCATATTACGCCACGCTGACTTGTCGGACCGCAGCCCACCATCGTCCGGCTCAACGAAGTCGGGCACAAGATCGACGAAGAGATCGAAGTTTAGATCCATGTGACGATCGATCTCCAACTCCTGATGACGTGCGGGAGGAGCGTTGTCGCGGTATTCGTCAAAGAGGGTCGCCGGCTCGGGGATATCGATATCGTCATAGAGATCGAGGTGGCGCAGGGCCGGCATCCAGTTCCGGTGGGGGGCCTTGTGCTGCACCATGAGCATGAAGGGCTTATCAGTATCGCGCTTTTCCTGCATGAACTCGACCGCCATATCGGTGACGATATCGGTGGAATAACCCTCAATCATGGCCGTGCCGTTTTCGGTGATCATATCGGGGTTGTAGTAAAGGCCCTGCCCCGGCAACACCGCCCAGCTATCGAAACCCTGTGGTTTACCCTTCAGGTGCGACTTGCCGTAGATTGCGGTTTGGTAGCCGGCATTTTGCAGCAACTTGGGAAACGTCTGTTGGTCCCAGTCGAACGAATTGCCGTTATTCATGAACCCGTTCTTATGGCTGTGCTTGCCGGTCTGAATGACAGCGCGACTCGGGCCACAGATGGAGTTTGTGCAAAAGCTGTTCACAAACAACATGCCGTCGCGAGCGAGCTTATCAATTTGAGGTGTCGGATTGACCGATTTCAACCATCCATCGTAAGCGCCAATCGCGTGGGGCGCATGATCATCCGTGAAGATGAAAACAATATTAGGTCGGTCATCCGCGGCGAGTGCCGCAGCACTCGCGAGTAGAAACGTGAGGGTTAGGGTAGTAAGCAAACGGTGCATCACCACAAATCTTCCGTCTCTCCCCACCCCCTGCAATGGCGAATTCGAAGCCGCAACCCAAAGCGCGATCCGCCTCAGTCCTTTTTGACCTTATCCAGATTGACGGGAAACAAACAACCGCAACCCTTGCCACAACAGTCCTTGCGGCGAATGCGCACATAATCACGCATTGGCCACCAGATGGCGAAGAGCACAAGAAATATTCCCAACGCGATGGATCCCCAAAACAACATACTGGAAGAGATAGTCGGATCGATTCCGCCTGCAACTCCATCTCGCAGTTGCCGTTCCCTCGATTGACCCCGCGCCCGTTGTCGGCGATCATAACCCGTGATTCGCACCCTCACGCCCGAGCTACTTGATTCGCTGCCGGCCCACTCGCCTGCCGCGATTCACAGTCGTCGGGACTTGGTTTGGTTCAATCGCTTGCTCGGAGCCAACCGTTGGTGGGCTAAAACGTTACCGGGCCTGCTCACTTCGACCCCATCTCATTCCGGGCTGGAAATTGGCGCCGGTGATGGCCGGCTCGCCTTGCCGCATGGGCTTCACGCCCTGGACCGCTGTCCGGCCCCTGCGGACTGGCCTAGCGCCACGGCGTGGCATCAAGCCGACGTGCTCAACTTTCCCCATTGGGATCGCTATCCCCTCATCGTCGCCAACCTGTTCCTCCACCACTTCGACGCCAAGCAACTCCACCAGCTCGGCCAGATCTGGAACGATTCCGCTCAAGTCATCGTCGCCAGCGAACCGTGGCGCGCTCGAATTTTCCAATCAGGTTTCGCTCTCCTCTGTGCCGTGATCCGCGCCCACCCCGTCAGTCGCCACGACGGTCGAGTCAGCATCGAAGCCGGTTTTCGCGGGGCTGAACTCCCCACCCTCCTCGGCCTCAACCCGAATCGCTGGTACTGGAAAATCCAGCAGCATCCGCTCGGCACTTACCGCATGATCGCGCAACGCCGCGCAACTGCGCCCACATCATGAACGGTCCGCACACCGTTGAAATCCTAGGCGGAGGGCTCGCGGGTCTCGGACTCGCTCTCGGGCTTCGCCAAGCCGATGTTCCTGTTGTCGTGCACGAAGCAGGTTCCTACCCGCGCCATCGCGTTTGCGGTGAATTCATCACCTCCCTCGACGACGAGACCATCCACCGCCTTGCCCTCGCCCCGCACCTCGCCGATGCCCTGCCCGCCACTTCGGTCTCGTGGTTTAGCAACGGCATCTCCGCTCATCACCATGATCTCCCCGAGCCCGCGCGGTGCCTCAGTCGCCACGCCCTCGATGAACGCCTGGCCGACGCCCTCGTCAACGCGGGTGGCATCCTCCACTCCAATTCGCGCCAACGCCTCGAGCCTGCCCCGGGACGCATTATCACTGCCGGTCGACGTCCCAACTCCGCCGCGCCTTGGCTCGGCCTGAAAGTCCACCTCTCCAATCTCGAACTCACCTCAGACCTCGAACTCCACCTCGGCCGTCGCGCCTACGTCGGGCTCACCTCGATCGAAAACCAACGCGTCAATCTCTGCGGACTCTTCCATCGTGAAAACGTGGCCAAAGATCAACGCGACTCGCACGATATCTTAATTAGCCACTTACACGCCGCGGGGCTCCAGCCCCTCGCCCAACGCATCGCCGCTGCGACCCTCCACCCGGATTCGCGCTGCGCTGTCGCCGGGCTCGATTACCATCAACCCGCCACCACCACGGCATCAGCCAGTCTCGGCGATCAGTCGGCGCTCATTCCTCCCTTTACCGGTCACGGCATGACGATTGCCTTCCAAAGCGCCCGTCTCGCACTCGATCCCCTCATCGCTTGGTCACGGCACCAACAAGACTGGGCCGAGACCTGCCAACAGATCGATCATTCGCTCCGGCAACACCTCGCTCCCAAAATTCGTCGCGCGGCCTGGCTCCACGGGTGGCTCCTCGAGCCTCGGCGCCAACGCCTCCTCCTCCGCCTCGCCCGGGCCCGTCTCCTGCCGACCCGCGTGGTCTATCACCTTTTGCACTAATCACTCATGTACCTCCAAAGCATCGCCACGGCCAATCCGCCCCAGTCTCTCACCCAAACTCAATGTTGGGAAAAAGTGCTGGGCGCCGACGCTACTCGCGCCACCCTCAATCGTCGTAGCCAGCTCACCCTGCGCACGATCCTGCACGGCGACTCCGGCATCAATTCGCGGCAATTTGCCGTCGCCGATCTCTCTCGTATTTTTAAGATGGATACGGACGAACTCAATACCGAGTTTCGTCGCGCCGCCCCCGCCCTCGCCGCTGCCGCGCTCCAACCCGCCCTCGATCGAGCCGGAGTCACCGCCCCAGAAATCGATGCCCTGGTCATCTGCACCTGTACCGGTTACCTTTGTCCCGGCGTGACCAGCTACGTGGCCGAGCAACTCGGCCTTCGCTCCGATGCTTACCTCCAAGACCTTGCTGGACTCGGTTGCGGCGCCGCCATCCCCGCCCTCCGCGCCGTCGATGGCATTCTCGCCCGCGACCCTCAAGCCGTCGTCGCGTGTATCGCCGTCGAAGTGTGCTCCGCCGCCTTCTACCTCGACGATGATCTTGGCGTCCTCATCAGCGCCTGTCTCTTCGGCGATGGCGCCGCTGCGACCATCTGGAAGAGCGCGCCCCAACCCGGACAACTTCGCTGCTTCGGCTTCGACACCCATCACGACCCCGCGCACCGCGACGAAATCCGCTTCGAGCACCGCAACGGAAAACTCCGCAACCTCCTCACTCCCGCCGTTCCCGATCTCGCCGCCGACGCCGTCGCACTCCTCCACCAACGCGCTATCCAGCAACTCGACGCCAAACCCATCAGCCGCATCATTCCCCACACCGGCGGCAAGGACGTGATCGACGCCATTGCCGCAAAATTTCCTGGCTACGACTTCTCCCCCACCCGCGAAATCCTCCGCCGCCACGGCAATATGAGCAGCCCATCGGTGCTATTCGCCTTGGAGCATGCCCTCCGCAACGACCAGCCCACCCCAGACCAAGACTGGTGGCTCACCGCCTTCGGCGCCGGCTTCAGCGCCCACAGCTGCCGCCTGGGGAATACGGGAAAAGAAGCATAAATCTACCCTTCAAATGCTATCCGATGACTCGCGCTGCGTCGGCACCAGCCTTGGATGCGGCCCCCCTTCGCTCTCACTCCCTCCAGTCCCCTCTGCCATCCAAAATTTCCTCCAAGGTCCGTGCTAATTTTCCGGCGTTTTCGCCCTGCATTATTCGATCATGCGCGCCCCCGATGGGGTAACTCCGCATTTGTTCTCCGACCAAATGCCTCCACGCCAAAGCCAGATCTTCCCGCGTCTGGTCACACTGGACGACGGCCACCGGAATCGAGCTCTGCGGCAATCGATGGCGCCGCAACAAATCAATATAGTAGTCCTGCCCGGACTTCACCGGTTCGGCGACGACCCGCGCCAGATGCAACGAGGCTCGGAAACGATGCCAAGCGTAGTGAATCCAATGGCGCAACGGCAGTTTGCGCAGCCTTTGGCCATGAACACGCCAACGAGATTTTAGATACGGCAACATTGCGGCCCCCCGTTGACCAATCGGGATCCCATTGGGGCGGGAATCAATCGCGATCACCAGATCAACCGATCGAGCTCGCGCAGCGAATTCGACGGCGATCGTGTAGGCCAACACTCCCCCGGCCGAATGTCCCGCGAGAATGTATTTTTTTTTCGGATACATCTTCCGGATCAGGTTGGTGTAGTGCCGCGCCAACTCGGGCACCGTTCGAAACGTGGGTGGGTCCCCTTGTTGCTCACTGCCCTGCAACCCCACCACCGGTCCCTTGAACGACAGACAACTCACCAACTTTAAATAATGCGTGATCGTGCCGCCCCACCCGTGAACGAAAACTAATACGGTATCCCCGTCGCCGGGGCGCATCTTCACAAAATTCCCCGGCATCGAAGAAGCAGACTCGATGCACTTCCCCAACGCTCGCAATGACGGGGCTTCCAAGAGCACGCTGGCAGTTAACCGCTTGCCAAACTCCGTCTCAATCGCCGCTAACAAACTGGTCGCATGGAGAGAATCCCCTCCCAATGAGAAAAAATTATCGCTCGGCCGGACCATCTCCAGAGCGAATACCGCACACCAGATCTTGATCAATTTCTGCTCCCCCTCCTCCATGGTTTCTTCTTCGACCATCGGCTGGGGACTCAACCGCGGGTCGACCAAATTCTCTCGATCCACTTTGCCTGATGCCAGGATCGGCCAATCCGTCATCCGCCGAAAATGGGCCGGAATCATGTAGTTCGGTAATCGAGGATGCAGCCACGAGAGTAAAGTCGACCCGGTCACGACAACTGAGCCTGAACTCGAGTAATACGCCACCAAACGGGTTCCCTGACTTTCATCCAACCAAGCCTTCACCACGACGTTATCAATCATGGGGTGATCGGCGATCACCGCTTCGATTTCCGGCAATTCCACCCGATGCCCCCGGATCTTGACTTGCCGGTCTTTCCGGCCAGCCGAATGCAAAATTCCGTCCCCATCATACCAAGCCAAATCACCGGTTTTAAACCAACGCAGACGCGGTGCCGAAGCATCTTGGCGAAAGACCCGCGCAGTGAGATCATGCTGTTGGAAATAACCCCGCGCGACCCCGCGCGACCCGACCACTATTTCACCGGTAGATCCATCAGACACTCGATTTTCAAACTCGTCCCAGAGTTGAATGACAATTCCCGGATGAGCCCGTCCCAAGGGGAGGGACTTCTCCGGTATTGGTGTATCCTGATTAAAAATACAACGGGCAAATGACCCCGCCTCGGTAGACCCAATATTGGCAATGAGTTTAGCTCCCGCCGGAAAAAGTGCCTTGAAGCGCCTAACATCATCGGGCCGCACCGGCTCCCCGCCTAAGTGCACGATCAGAACCGACGCCAATGATTGACGCGTCACTTGCGACAAACGCACAAAATGTCGAAATACCGTCGGCACTGCAACAAATCGTGTGATCTGTTTCTCGGCCACCCACTGCTCCAGTGCCTCCACCCCCCACAAACGCAAAGGATAACACGAGAGCGTCGCCCCCATCATGAACACATAGAACAGCCAATCGGACCCATTGACGTGGGAAAGACTGGAGAGCTGCAAGAATCGATCGTCGCTGCGATAATACGCTCCCGCCATCGCGGCGTGCGCTTCCCGCAACATGCCCTGTTGATCGTGCTCGATCCCCTTCGGCACCCCGGTTGAACCGGACGTGAAAACAATCCGCAATAGGGCTTCAGGCGGCACAACTATATTGGGATTTTCCGCAGACGGATTGGCTCGAATCTCCTCCCAAATTAGCACGACCGTATCGGGCGGAACCAATTGCTCAACCTGGACTCGAAATCTTTCCTCCGCCACAATAACCACGGGGGCAGCGACCGAAAATATTGTGCGATTGTAGGCATCTGGAGCCTGTAGGTTTCCAGCTAGAAACGCTTTCCCCGCTTTCCATGTCGCCAGCAAACTCGCCGCCACGGCAAATCCGTCTTCTAACCAAATGGCAACCGGGCCGGAACGGCCTCCGACGTGCTCCAACAACCCCGAAGCCAATCCGTTAGCGGCTTCGTTTATCTCTGAATAAGTAAACTCTCTTTCGTGCGTTTGCAGGGCGATCTTCTGGGGATGAGCCGCGACCCGCGCCTCGAACAACGTCGCAATGGACTGATCAGTCAAAAGAGAGGCCAACACCCGATTGCTCTCGTCGGACTCCGAAAAAACGCGTCTGCGGCAAGGCACCAAACTTCCAACAGAATCCTGGGACGGATTAATCATGTCACTCAATGCGTTAGACCTATCTCAAAAAGGTCATCGGTCCGACATATATTTCCAGCCTTTTCTTTGTAACCGATATGCCCTGCGAAGGTGCCTCCGGTTGCGGCGTGGGAATCTCACCGAATCAAGATTAACCTGTCTCTGCAGCCGAGTGTCTTTGGGCAGTTTCCGGTGATCACCCCGGCGTGGGCAGAAACGCCTATCTTCAACCGCCGCGGAGAAGGGCCAACGCAGCGCGAAGGCGTTTCGCAAGCACCGCCGTCTTGGTCACCCCGGCGATGGACAGGGCCAGTAGCCGGCGCATGCCGGCGAGATCGCTTTGGTAGCGCGCCACGATACGCTCGTGCGCGGCGCGTGTCTTGGTGCAAACCAGCGTGTAGGGACGGCCTCGGCGTTCCGTGACATGGGTCATGTCGAGACCGGCTTCATCGATGGCTTGGTGTAGAATTGACCTCTTTTCGGTGGCCACTCGGAAACGCCGTTCATGAGAATGGGGATCCTGGGCGAAGGCCTTGAGTTCCCGCAACAGCGTGCTTTGCCGACTCCCGGGAATAGACAAGTCCTGCCGCCAATCGGTGGGCTCCGGCGGCGGCGCCGCGCTGCGATCCAGCAAAAACTCGGCGCATTGCGACCACAGGCGAACCACGACATCCCCCGGCAGATATTGCGCGTCGGCCACCGATTGTTCGAGGGTCGGCAGTAGCAGGGTTGGGGGAGGGAATGCGGCGGAGTTACCCTCCACCGCAGTCAAGAAACACAGGCAGGCAGAAAGATCGAGAGCTTCGTGCAGCCCAACGAGAAAACTGGCCAGCGTTCCTGCAGACGGTGCTGAATCTGGGGAGGCGCGCCCGGCGGCGGCCGGGATGATTTCAAACTTCCGCCAAATGCGCTGCGGACGTGGAATCGGAGGGCGCACGTGCGGCACGGCAGCGATGAGGGTGTCGAGTAACGTATTCAATACATCGCTACAACCGACAAGAGGACGGGCCGCAAGGTCGCGCCACAGCGCCAGACACCCATCCGGGTGGGCGGAGGCGGTGGCCGCCATCAGGGTGGCGAAAAATTCGCCGGCGCGGACGGGACCGAGCACCGCCGCGACTGCCGTCAAACCTCGATTGCACGCGGCGGAATAGTGGTGCCTGAGCACGGGTGTCAATTGAGACACGATCAAATCGGCATCGCCGAACCGGACCAGATGAGCGGCCAGTGCGTCAATGCGAGCACGCTGATCCTCATAGTCGGGCCACTCTGCGGGAAAAAGGGCGGCGAAGTCGCAGACTCGGGCTCGCGCAGACTCGCGATCCGTCAGCAACGTGGCTTCGGCGACGAGTTGGCCGAAGCGGGTAATCATAGCGCCGAGGCCCGCCGACGCGCAGACTTCGTCGAAACGCGCCTGTGGCCACAGCACGAGCGCCGCGCGTAGGTAGGTGCGCTCGAACGAGGCGCCTTCGTTGCCGGTGGCCTCCGAAAAGTGCTGCTCGTCGGCGACCTCCGCATCGAGCGCGCCGACGGGCAGCACCTCGGCATCGCCGAGAGCTATTTCTCCGAAACCCACGGGCGTATCGGCAACATCGCGCCATTGGTCGATGAAGTAGATTCCGTCGTCGACCTCGCCGACTTCGAATTCGGATCCCTCGTCGGCTTCACCCTCCTCATCTTCGTCGTCTGCCCAATAACGACGTCCACGTTGACGGGAGTAGGAGTCGGAGATGTCACTGTATTCCGCCCAACCCGATTCCTCGATGTGCACGATACCCAAGTGCAAGGCGCAATGGGCGCGATTCGCCGCCTCAGTCAATACCGCGGCACGGGCGGCATCGCTGCCTTTAAGCGCGGCCAGCGACAAGGTCGACTGCGTGTAGTGGTGCTCGAGGAGATAGACAAGCTTGCGAGGCAACTGGTCGGACGCAGCCCATGGCCGCAACAGGTCCGCGGCCGCAGTGATAGCCGGGCGGTGATCAGGTGGTGCCGGGGCGCGGGACCGGGTCGGATGCACGAGATTGTAGACGAGACAGACGCGGTGGCCACGCGTGACGGGCCGCACCTCATGCTCGCAATCGGCATAAAATGCGGCGTAGCGGATCTCGCCCGGATCGTCGTTTTGTAGGCTCAGCGTCGCCTCGCGACCGTCGTGGCGGATGATGAGGTCACCGCCTTCGTGCGCCGAGGGCAACGCGATGACAAGGGTGCCAAACATGCCCGGCGACTTTTCGGTGTCCCGATGAGCGGCGAAGAAGCTGCCTTCCTCGTAGACGACTAGCTTGTAGAACTCCGCCGCGACATTGGCAGGATCGCAACCGAGGTCTTCGGCGACAAGGGCGGTCAGCGTCGAGAGCGAGCGGGGCCACGCCTTGCCCTTGAGGAAAACTTGGTCGGGGGCGATCTGCCAGACCCGGCGGACGGATTCGTCCACCAGCGTCTGATCACCCCGACCGTAGGGCGCGCGTTCTGCCGCCGCGATGAGGGTTCGCGCTTGGGCCGCCGGCACGGGAAAAGAAAACGGGCCTACTCCCGCCACGCGGAGGGCGGGCATCGGAGTCTCGAAGTCGCCTCCGCTGAAATACTTCCCGGGCCGTTTGACGTCGGCGAGCAGGTCAGCCAACGGCTGCAGGGATTGGTTGTAGGTGATCTGGATATCTTTGCCGGAAGGTTCCACAGCCGAGGACGATTACGGCATCGAACCGACCCAACAAGCCCCAAGGCAAATCAGCGGGGCGGGACCTGACCCTCCCTCCAGGCACTTTTCGCCCCCCATCGCGATCGGGCTCGCCGATCGAGGGCACGCGAACTTTGTGCTTTTGTAGACTTCCCTTCTCATCGGGCGACAGATTCAACTGTTCAGCATGGCTCGAAACGATGCGATGCGGGACCCTTTCTATGCACCCATTCTCTTTAAAATTGAGGGGGTGTTGCACAACACTGATCGGCTAGTGAAGGCCGAGGGAATCACGCTGACTGACTCAGCGGTGCGTTCCCTGTTGGTGCGGGCGATCAATGAAGCCCGCGGCAAAACGGCGAAGAAGTTGCCTTCGTCGGCCAAAGATCGCGCTCTCACCGAGGCGCAACGAGCACTGAGCGCATTGCGCCTTTCATTGAGCATCGTAGAAGGCGAAGAAGGGCCCGAGCCCGAAGGCGTGGCCCTGCCTGCGGCCGACTGGATCTACGCGCTGAAGGCCATCAAGGAATCCTGCGAAGTGCGCACCGGCGGCGAGCCCGGCTCCCGTGGCTATCTCGATTATCTTGAGTCTTTTCTGCGCGATGCGATGCGGCGAGCGGAAGAGCGGAATTAAGTGATGAGTTTATCCCGTCGGCTCGCTTAGCAACTGGCGGAACACCACCCGACGGAAACCCAGTCATCGGGGATCCAACGCCTCGTCACCATCGCGGCGAGCTCGCGACCGAAGCTGGTGAAAGCGCCGAGCCGGCGGTTAAGAGCGGCCAGTCGTCTTTCAGGATGACGGAGAATCTGCCGACGTTGCGGTCGCCGCCAAACGATCAAACCACGGAGAATCCACCGCTGGCAGATCGATCCGGTATCCCAGTTCCTTATAGCCACCGAGGCGTCGACGGAACATCGCACTCGTGACCGGATGGTTGGCGTCGAGATAGTCGAAGATCAGAGCTTCGTGCTTACCGTCATGGGGCCGATGTAATCGACCGGCATATTGAATCAACCGGCCTTTGAATGAAAGAGGCATCGAAAGGATCAAGGTATCCAACTCCGGTAGATCGAAGCCCTCGCCGACCAATGAAGCCGTGGCAAATAGGACGAAGGGAACTCCAATTTTGTAGTGCTCGGATATCTTGCGCAGGATTTCGCGGCGCGTCTTTAAGCCAGTTTCCCCGTCCAACCGATAGTAAACAACGCCGGGTGCTTGTTCGATGAGGGCCGTTGCAAGTCGATCTAAATACTGCTTTCGATCCGACAACACGAGGGGAGAACGAGCATGATCGAGGCACCACCGGACGTCGGACACAATGGTGGCAATTCTACTGGTATCCTGCACCAGGGCTTCCCATACGACGTGGATCGGGGGATGAGGCCCCGCATCGGGAGGCAGAACAAAGTGGGTGTGACGAATCGTTACCTTTCGCGCCCCGGAAAACGCGGCGTCCACCAAGGTGTAGCGGATCGGGCCGCATTGGGCATAGAGGAGCGGCTCCAACCGATCCTTGCGTTTCGGAGTGGCGGTGAGGCCGTAAACGAGTCGACTGGGGCAAAGCTTCATGACCGCCTCAAACGATACCGCCGGCACGTGGTGGCACTCGTCGATGATGACCAGTCCATATCCGGAAAACAATGACGCAGGATTTTCCGCTCGGCTCAGCGAGGGCAACATGGCGATATCCAGTCTACCGGTAAGACGCGAAGTGCGCCCCCGCCGGACGCCGATATCTTTCTTTTTCAAACCGAGGAACCTCATGGCCGTTAGCCGCCACTGATCGAGCAACACCGAGCGATGAACCAACACCAATACAGAGGTTCGGGCGCGAGCGATCATGGCGCATCCCATCACCGTCTTACCCGCACCGGGCGGGGCGCAAAGCACGCCGTGATCGGACGCCAACAGGTGTCGCACCGCCGTCATTTGCTCGGGTCGCAAGGCACCCTGGAACCGCCATGCTATCCGGGAGCCAAATTCGCGTGCCTCTTGCATCACGACGGTGGCACCGGCCCGCTCCAAGAGCGCAAGACACGAGTCCAACACGCCCCGAGGAAGCACCAACCGATCAGGGTGCCATTCCCCCGCAAAAAGAAACCGTGGCGTGTTGAACGTGGGGAACCGCAAACGAAGTTTCTCGTGAAAGACGGGGTTGGGAAACGTGACAAGTCGACGCAAGCCGGCCAGCACTGCCGCTGGCAGTGATCGGGGAACGTGAATCTGGGCGTCCAGTCGAATAGTGATTTCTCCACTTAACATCTTCGGACTGATACGCGTTTGGGACAGATCCAGAAGATGGGCGTCGGCTTGCAATATCGCGTCCGGTGGGAGCGCGGAGGCAGGTGAAGCGAGCGGAGAACATGGGGCCAATGGAGCGACCCGGGCCAGGATCCGATCTAGTTGGCGCAGATTGAGGCGCGGAACTTGAGCGAGGTGAGCCCACTGATCGTCGAAAGGCTCCAATTTCGTGTTCAGGAAAACGGTGTTGCCCATTTTCCGTGACGCCATCGCCAGTGGTAGCGCGATGAGGTTGCCGAATCCACCGACCGGTAGAGTGTCCTGACTGGGGAACAAGCGATCATAGGCCTCCAACCCCAATCCCGGTCGCAACACCGAAGCCTTAGCGACTAAGATCAAACCCAGTCGTCGGGCCGCAACGGCCGGAACCGGTGAGGCGAAGAAAATCCACGCGTGCGCGCCATTGCCGGATCGCGAGCGCTCGATGGCAACGGTTACGCCAAGTCGTTCTGCTGCTTCACGGTAGGCGAGCACGTTGTCCTGCCAACCGCCGCCGTCGAAATCAGCCGCGAGAAACCGGCAGGAGTCATCGGCGGCGATGGCATACACGCCAAGTGTCCTCCGGCCGCGCAGGTGGGCTTCCACCGCCGACTCATCAAGAGGAGGAAACCGCTGGTGGGCGCACTCCGCGCATTTCACCTTCGGCTTGTAACATATCCCCGGGCGCCACTCGTTGTTGCAAACGGGCGAGTATCCGGATTTTCCGGACTTTTCGTTTTCCCATCGTTGCGGATAGACGGATCGACGGGTGCCGAACAGATCGAGAAAGAGCGCGATTTTCTCAGCCGGTGTTCGGGGTTTCTCTTGCTGGGCTGGTAGTGAGGAGTCGTTAAGATCGAGTTGTGCGTCGGATTCGAGCACCGCGAGTTCATCCTCAATCTTGGCGACCTCGGCATTGAGGTCCGACAGTTTCTGCCGAAGGTCGGACGCTCGGGAGGGATTCGGGTCGGATTTCATTCAGATGTCGCCGTTCCATTGACGCGTGGAAGACGGAACCACAACACCCATGACGTTCCCGCCAACTGGCGCAACACCACCGACGAAGTCAGATGCAAGCTCCCCGGACTAGATCTGAACCTTTAGGCATTTAAGGATATTACCCCTTCAGATGCCGCCCAAAAAACTCTAGCGTGCGCTTCCAGGATAACTCGGCCGCAGTCTCATCGTAGCGCGGGGTCGTGTCGTTGTGAAAACCGTGATTCACGCCCGGATACATGTGCGCAGTGTAATCGACTCCGTTTACCTTCAGCGCTTCCTCATAAGCCGGCCAGCCTTCGTTGACGCGCTTATCCAGTTCCGCATACTGCAGGAGTAACGGCGCCTTAATCATCGCCGCCTGCTCCGCGGTAGGTTGCCCGCCATAATACGGCACGGCCGCCGCAATTACATCCGGCAATCGCCAAGCCAAGGTATTGGACATTCCACCGCCAAAGCAGAATCCGACCACGCCGACTTTACCTGACGATTCGCCATGCGGGTGTAACATCTTCGCCGCCGCTACAAAATCTTCCGTGACCTTATCGCGGTCCAACTTCCGCTGCATCGTGCGACCGTCATCATCGTTACCGGGATATCCTCCTAATGGATAGAGTGCATCCGGCCCAAAAGCCAAATACCCCGCCACCGCCAAACGCCGCACCACATCTTCGACATACGGGTTCAGGCCGCGATTCTCATGCACCACGAGCACCGCTGGCAATTCACCCGCGGCGTTGGCTGGCCGCGCCAAGAGGCCCTGCATATCTCCATGCCCGTCGGGTGACTTGTAATTGAGCCGTTCGGTTTTGATCCGTTCGTCTGCCGGCGGCACTTGCTCCGCGAGGACGTAGTGCGGGTTGAGCATACCCAGCAGCGTCACCGCCGTGAGACCACCCACCGCAAACTTCTTGGCCCGGTCGAGAAATTCGCGGCGATCGAGTCGCCCGTGCACGTAATAATCGTAAAGATCGAGCAGTTCTTGGTCGAAGTCGGCCGCCGTTTTACGGATCATAGGGATCGGAGGTTGCCGCGGATTAATTTGAAGCAGCCGGCGCAATCGCACCGGTGCGACCTTGCAGACGATGGGCCAACATCCACGGGGGCACGATCTCAGAGAACAAATTCGCCGGGACTCCCTCCGGCGCTTCCACGAACTGCACGATCCGACCATCCTCCAAAATTTCTCCACTCAACTTGCCGCTTTTATCGACGAATCGCTCCTCCCCGATCATCTCCCCTGCTCGGTAGTAGCCGATGGTGATCTTGTCATCTCGCACGCTTAGCTCCGGTGGCCCCAGCCGAAGATAAACCACGTAAGCCTCCAACCCAAACAGATCCTGCTCCGAGAGCACCTCATCCCCCAAGGTGTTACGCATACCTTTCTTACCGTTCCCCTCCACGTTCCCTCTCGGGTTTTGCACGATCGATATGCGTGGCTTCGTGCCTCCGTGCACGTGATACAGCGTCGTGATCGGTTGCTGAAACCCCTCCGACTCAATCACGACCAATATACTCTCATCCGGCTTCAGGTCGCCAAAAGACAATAGCTCCGCCCCCGCATTGAGCGTGAGAACTAAAAAACCAACCAAGATAGAAATTCTCATAAAGTTTCGGTTAAAACGGCCCCACTCTGACCGATCTTTGGCCGCGCGGCCAGTCGATTACTTTCAGTCGCGTTCATTTTGCGCTCTGCGCAAAAATGCCTTCAGTCACCCTGATGCTACGCCGATACCTCTTCGCCCTCATCCTGATCACCGGCCTCCACGTGAGTGCAGCCGACCGCGAACCCATCGCATTCAAACTCAGTTTTCCTGATGCCGCCGCCCACTACGTCGACGTCGAGGCCCGTATTCCCACCGACGGCCAAGACTCTCTCACCGTCTTCATGTCGGTCTGGACCCCCGGCTCCTACCTCGTGCGCGAATACGCCCGTAACATCACAACCCTCGAGGCCTACTCCCCCGACGGCGCCCCCCTCACTTCGGCCAAAACCATTAAGAACCGGTGGAAGATCGATACCGAGGATCACGAGCACATCGTCGTGCGCTATCGGCTCTACGGGCGCGAAATCAATGTGCGCAACAACTGGATCGAAGCCGATTTCGCCATGGTCAACGGCGCCCCCACTTTCATTTCGGTCGTCGATGACTACCAACGCCCTTACGTCGTCACCATCGATCGACCGACCCACTGGGCCGCCACCTACTCGGCCCTCGTGAGTGGCGATAACCCTGACCAATTCACTTCTCCAGATTTCGATACCCTCATGGACAGTCCCATTCTCGTGGGCTCGCCCCAAGTGGATACCTTCGAGGTCGACGGCATCCCTCACTCACTCGTCACCATCGATGGCGGCGGGGTTTGGGATAACACCCGCGCCGCCGAGAACTTGAAGCTCGTCATCGAAGCCCAACGCGACTTCTGGGGCCACCTCCCCCTCGATCGCCCTTACACCATCTTTAATTTACTCACCGGCAGCCGCGGCGGACTCGAACATCGCAACTCCTTCACCATCACCGCCGACCGTTGGTATGGCAGCACCCACGGCGGCATCACGTCATGGCTATCCCTCGCGAGCCACGAATATTTCCACACCTGGAATGGCAAACGTCTGCGTCCGGTAGAGCTCGGTCCCTTCGAATACGAACACGAGAACTACACCAAATCTCTCTGGATCGTCGAAGGCATCACCAGCTACTACCAACACGTGATTCTCACCCGCGCCGGCTTCTACACGCATGACCGCTACTTGGGTGCCGTCAGCGGATCCATCGCCGGCTCCCAACGCACCCCCGGTCGTCTCGTGCAGGCGTTTTCCGAATCCTCCTTCGACGCCTGGATCAAAGCCTACCGCTCCGACGAAAACTCCGTAAATACCCTCTTCAGCTATTACGGCGGCGGCGCCGTGGCCGGCTTCCTCATCGATGCCAAAATCCAAGAGGTCAGCGATGGCACCAAGTCGCTCGACGACGTCATGCGCGCCGCCTACGAGCGCTACAGCGGTCTCAGCGGTTACACCCAAGCCCAGTTCATCGCTCTCGCTGGTGAAGTCGCGGGTCACGACCTCACCTCTTGGTTCGACGCCCTCGTCAATCAGCCCAATGAGTTCGACTACCAGCCCGCCCTCGACTGGTATGGCCTCGAGTTCGAACAACCTAAGCCTCCGGAAAAACCCGCTCCCGGCACTCCCGCCGCCAACGCCCCGCCTGATCCTCCCAAAGGCTGGCTCGGCGCCGGCACCGACGACAAGAGCGGCCGCCTCACCATCACCCAAGTTCGCAGCGATACGCCCGCGGCCACCGCCCGACTCAGTGTCGATGACGAGATCATCGCGGTCGAAGGCCTCCGCGTCACTCACAGTCAACTCGACCGCCGGCTCGAAATCTACGGCGCGGAGACTGAAGTCGACTTCCTCATTTCCCGCCGCGAACAGATCATGACGATCCCCGTCACCCTCGGCCTCAAACCCGAGGAAACCTGGCGGCTAAGAACTCGCACCGACGCGACCGACGCCCAAAAAGCCCGCGTCACCAAGTGGCTCGCCCCCGACTCCTAAAACGTCGCCTCCCCCCCCCCAACCCAAATCCCTCCTTAGGATTTAGCCACAGGAAGCAAAGCGTTCCCTGAGCCATGATTAAGGAATCGATCACAAAAGAGGGGCTCGCCGATCGGGGGGGATACCGGTTCTCCATCGATTAGCTTGTCCGACTCCGGTCTGCCTCGGTGGTCTCGGTGACTCACAACGGTTTATCAGCTCAATCTGCCTTCGCCGCCGCCGCCCGCTCGCGTTCGGCCCGGCGTTCGCGCATCACTTCCAGCGGATTGTCGCGCTCCAAGTTCGCCGCCACATCCAGCGCCGCCCGCGTGATCACCCCCGGTTTCGCCATAAATCCAAGATCATCGAGCCAATCGATGTAACGCTCTTGCCATCGCCCAAACGCCACCCCGTCACGACTCGTGATTCCCGCCGTGGCTGGCGCCTGTCCCGCCTTGCCCCGGTCACCCGGATGCACTCCCCGAGCATAGAGATGAATCTCCACATTCGGCACCCCATCATTGAGCAACGCCGTGAAATACTCGGTCGACCACAGCGCGTGGATCCAATCTCCCCACGCTGGCCCCGCGAAAAATGCCGGCGGGGCATCCCGCGGGATAGCGACTTCACCTCCATTGAAAAACGGCGAAGGCCCCGGGTAGACTAAGCCAATAAAATCCGGCCGCGACGAAACGTCCTTCAGCGGGTTTCCCGCCTGGTTTTGGGCGACATCGAAATCCTCGTAAAAAAGTCCCGCCCCCGCACATAGTTCTGCACCCGCCGAGAAGCCCAGCACCCCGATTTTCTCTGGGTCGATGTTCCACTCATCCGCATAGGCTCGCACGAGTTTGATCGCCTGCTGCATGTCGTAGACACCATCCGTCTTGGGTTCGTAGCCATCTTTGCGTAGGCGGTTTCGCAGCAATATCGTGCTGATCCCTCGGCTGGCAAAATACCCCACCACATCCGCGCCCTCGCCCACGATATTCAACACATTATGCCCTCCCCCAGCCGCGACGATGATCGCCACTCCCGTATTTAAAGATCCGTTCCCCGCGTGAAACTCGATCGATGGGTTATGAATGTTCACAATGTAACCCAGACTCGGCGGACTGTAGCTGCCGTAAACCTCGGCCTCGTGCACCCGCTCCAAGTTCAACATCGGCGAGTCCGTCGGATAAAGTGGCACAACCACCCCGCCTGGCACGATCGTGCGGGGCGCATAGGGCCCATCCGTCTCGGGTCCCGCCATCGGAATATCTTGCCGGGCCGGCAGTGGCGGTAGGTCAGCTGCGAGCAGGTGACTGGATATCGTGACCACGCCCAAGAGCGTGCGTGCAACCGTTCGAACAGAGAGAAACTGGGGGGAATTCATGAGATAAAAAAGGCCAGTAACATCAGTCGGACATCTGGTTAGTCATAAATTCATACCGATCCCGGTGATCATCAAACGTCACGACCGGGTCTGCCTGCAGATGCATCACCGGATATTGGTCTTCCGGCAAATACTGCGGCCAAGCGGGCACGCCGGCGCCATTGGGATCTCCTCGTTTCGCGAAGTTTGTCCAGTAATTCATCATCAGATCCGAAACCTCATGGTCCTCGGGGCGCCACGGCAGATCGCGCGAACTGATCACGCCAAACACATATTCGATCTCCCACGAGTGCGCCGCGCGTGGCTCCGCCTGCGGGGCGGCATCGACCGGTAACGGCAACGTCTGATCAAACCGGTAACGGAAGACAGGCTTACCGCCGGTGCGCTGATGCGTCTCGATCCACCGCCAAGTGCCATGACCTATAAATCGGTCTCCCCCGTAGTCCTTGGCCGCGCGGAGTGCTTCGGCATCTGTGGTGGCGGCGTAAGCGGCTAAGAACTCATCGGCATCGGCGCCAAACTGCTCCCGCGCTCGCGCCTCAAAATTAACCAAAGTCTGCGCCTGCTGACCGAAGATCGCCCCGGCTCCTCCCTCGTCGAGGTTCCAACCCGCCAGCAACGGCACCGAATTTTGCCGACCATTTTGATAAGTCGCTTCCACGTCTTCCATCAAAAAGCGCCCATCTACTACCGCCCTAAACCGATGCTCCTTTCCGGCCGCCTCGATCAAGTCCTGCGCGGGCAACTCACGCAGCTCCCGCAGCGACATCAGACCCAATACTTCCTGCCCAAAACGAGTCCCCGCCTCTTCTCCTTCCTTCAAACTTAGGGTTGCTTCCCCGAGGGCAGCACCACTCTCGCCGATCGCTTTGTGAAACAATCCCTCAGCCATTGGCGAGGCCATCAGCATGCTCACCGCAAAAGAACCAGCAGACTCGCCAAAGATCGTGACGTTATCCGGGTCGCCCCCAAAATCAGCGATGTTATCGCGCACCCACTCCAGCGCCGCGACCATATCCATCAGACCGTAGTTACCCGAAGCACCCTGCGGCGACTCTTCCGATAGCTCGGGGTGCGCGAGAAATCCCAAAACGCCCATCCGGTAAGTCAAACTCACCACCACGACTCCTTTCTGCGTCAGCTTCGCCCCATTCTGCCGGGGCTCCGAAGTCGATCCGGCCACAAACCCTCCGCCATGAATCCAAAACATCACCGGTCGCTTTTTCGCCGCCGCCTTCGCCGGCCGCCACACGTTCAGATAAAGGCAATCCTCGCTCGGCCCGTCGTCGAAAAATCGCATGTCATCCCACAGGTGAACCTGCATCGCCCGCGGCGGAAAATCATGGGCCAAGCGCAAGCCCGCCCAAGGCGCCGCCGGTCGCGGCGGCTGCCAGCGCAACCCACCTACGGGCGGCGCGGCATAGGGGATACCCTTGAACGCATCCACCAAACCCGCCTCCTCGACCACCCCTTCCAATACTCCGGCCCGGGTCTCAAGCTGCACCGTTCTGACCTCCGTCGCCCCTGACGAAACTGCACTGAAAGCGAGCGCGACCCCCAGACTTAAAGTGAAAGAAAAAGGTGAACATCGATGACGGAGGGGTTTCATGAACGAAAGGGGGGATAAAGGACCAGAAAACCGCATCCTATCGTAAACTCTTCCCGCCGTCGATCAGGCCCTATCAAATCAGCGGTGAAAGTAAACCACTGCTCAAATCGCCCCCATCAGGTGGCCCGGTTCAGCGGTATCGCCAATCGAGCGGGCTCCCACCCAATTTTGGCGCCGATGGGTTGAATCCTATCCCCACCGCCGAAGAGAGTGAGTCTTTCACCCCAAGGCGCGAAATCCGAGAATAGGCGGTTTATTCTCAACCCTTTGTGAAATTTTCCTCTCCACGCCTTTGCGTTAACTCAATCTATTTAGATCCCGCGATTTAATCTTACGGCGCCCCATCGAGCTCCGGCGTTTCTCCCGTTCCGTCTGACGAGGGCCATTGGACCAAAAACGCCTCTTGCGCTTCGCGATCGGCGATCTTCGTGCGCGCTTCATCCTGGATCCAATTCAACGGATACGCCGCGTCGAGGGAGATAATCTCCACGCGTTTCTCGTCCACGACAAACGTGCCCCGCCAAGCTCCGCAGCCAATCTCCATGCGCCCATCCTTTCGTCGTCGGATACGCCGCGTGCGATGCAGGGTCGGATCACGGGCCAACAGCGCCAACATGCGCGGCCGAAAGTCCACGCCCCAATTCAGCATCAACCATTCCGCCTGTTCCTCCGCGAGCGGGGTCAGCGCCACCGTGTAAACGGGCGGCAGCGCCAGCGCGGCATCCACTTCCGCCGTCCAGCCGCCGCCGGCATCGGGAAACGAATCGTAGCCGGCCAAGTAAGGCTTGATATCAAAAATCGGGGTGCCTTCCAGCAGGTCACAGGGCCCCAATACCAACCGGCCGGCCTTGGCGTCGATGGAGATCAGTTCCGTCGCCGTTAGACCCAGCGGATTCGGTCGATGCGGCGACCGGGTTGCGAACACGCCGCGCCGTTGCTTCGGACCACGCGGCGGCAATACTAGGGGACGCCAGGCCTTGTTGCGATGAAACCACGACAGCAGCCAGATCCGGGAAAATCCCTCCAGATCCCGCAAGGACAACTCGTAGTCGTGCCCCGGCAGCAGCTCCAACACACTGCATCCGGGCCGCGCCTCGTCCGGCTGATGACCCGCCTGAAACTTCACGCTCTGCGCCGTGCGAATATAACCAATCGGTTTGAGCGTAAGGGAGTCGTGCAAGTGAATCCCTCGCTACGCGGCAACCCGCCGCAAGCCAAGCTCGTTTCACTTCCGCAGATTTTCCTTCGCGAAAGCCACCCCACTACGCTACCGAAATCCACCAAGATGGCCGCAAAATTTTCTTCATCAAGGGAGCGAAAGTATCCCCAGGAAACTTAAGAGCGGCGGCTCCGTCGTGGTGGAGCAGTTTGAGCAGGCCCCAGCGCAAGCGAAGCCGTGCGCAATTCAACGCATCTAATACCGAAAGCCCGATGCTTTTAGACTCATCACGAGCGGACCCGAAAGACTCCGCTCACGCTGCGTCGCGTTAGAGTTTTTAAGCGAAACGTTGGTGCAGCTCCGTGTTCCTCTGTCACCCAAAGGGCACCCGCCATCGTCACCCCTTCGGGGCAAGTGGACTCACTTCGTTCTTCGATTACGAGTTGGATCCTTGGCATTGCCCGGAACCACGGGACCGAAGCCCGGGCGTGTCACGCTCATAAAGTTTTGAGGAAACCTGCCAGAAACTCGTAACGGTCGCGATAGTCATCAAGCGTCACCCTCGGGTTGGCGCGAAGGTGCATCACCGGATATAAGTATTGCGGCGAATACGCCGGCCAATCGGTTAACCCCGGACCATTAGGATCACCGTTTTTCGCGAAGTTCACCCAATAGTCCATCATCATCTGCGACACGGCGTAGTCCTCATCCCGCCAAGGTAAATTAAGCGAATCGATCGTTCCAAATACATAGGCGATATCCGACGAATGAGACACTCGCGACACACGATTTTGCGCCGTATTCGCCGGCAACGGCCGGGCTTGTTCAAACCGGTAGCGGAATACCGGACGACCGCTCGTGCGTTGGTGCAACTCGAGCCAATTCCACGCGCCATGAGCGATAAAGAGATCCCCCTCAAAATCGCGTGCCGCGCGCTCCGCCTCCTCGTCGTTAGTCGCCCGATAGGCCGATAAAAACCCCTTCGCGTTGTCCCCAAATCTTTCATACGCCTGCATACGAAAATTCATCATGGTCGGTTCGTCTCTGCCAAACAGGGCCCCCTCCTCACTTTCGTCCAACGTCCAACCCGCCAACAACGGAATCAACTTCTGCTGACCTTTCTCGTAGGTTTCAACCACGTCATTATCCAAAAAACGCCCGTCGATCGACGGAAGAAATCGTTTCTTTCCGGCTAATTGCAGTAACTGATCGCCCGGCATATTACGTAGAACTTCCAGCGATTCCGTGCCCAAGACATCCCGCGCAAAGAGCAGACCTATTTTTTCCACATCTTTCCGGGTCACTCGCCCACTTCCCAGCGCTGCACCACTTTGGCCAATAGCCTTGTGAAACAAGCCATCGGTCATCGGTGAAGCCATCAACATGCTGACCGCAAACGATCCAGCGGACTGACCAAATATTGTCACGTTATCCGGATTCCCCCCAAACTCACCGATGTTATCGCGCACCCATTCCAGGGCCGCGACCATGTCCATGAGCCCGTAGTTACCCGACGCTCGCGGTCGCGATTCCTTCGAGAGCTCCGGGTGCGCAAAAAATCCAAATATTCCCAATCGATAGGTCAAACTCACCACCACCACCCCCTGCTTCGCCATGATCGCCCCGTTCTGCCTCGGTTCCGAGGTCGCACCCGCGACAAACCCTCCCCCGTGAATCCAGAACATCACCGGCAGCTTCTCTTCCGCCGCCCCATTCGTCGGTCGCCACACATTGAGATAAAGACAATCCTCGCTTGGTCCGCTGTCTAACCGCCCTAAGTCACCCCAAACGGGCACCTGCATCGCTTGGGGCGGGAAATCGTGAGCCAGCCGCACACCCGCCCAGGGTGCCGGCGGCAATGGCGGTTTCCAGCGCAACGGCCCCACGGGCGGCGCCGCATAGGGAATGCCTTTGAAGGCATGGACTTCGCCCGCCTGCTCGACTATCCCCTCCAATTCTCCCGCCTCGATCGTGATGCGCACCGGTGGGTTGGGATCAGCATCCGCCGCCGGCGCACTAAAACCTACGGCGGCAACTAGGCTGAAACTAATCGAGACGAGTAGGTAAAAACGACGGGAAACTCTCATGATTAAAACAGGTAAACTTGGGGCGGTTACCCAAACACGCCCCATCGGCCTCTTGCACGTCGATTCAGCCTTCGCGGCATAAAAGTGAAGCAAAGCCCGGATAGATCTTGATCGTCACCGCCATTGCTCCGCGTCAATCTCGGCCCATGGAGCTAAATCTCTCTGGCCAACGTGTCGCCGTCTTCGGCGCGGCCCAAGGCATCGGTCGCGCCATCGCCCAACAATTCAACGCCGAGGGCTGTCTTGTCACCGGTTTCGACCGCGCACCGGAACCCACTCCGCTCGCCTGCCCCGGCGATATCGTGACCGGCGACGTGACCTCAACCTCCGAGGTTAAAGCCTTCGCCCGCGCGAATTCGGAAGTCGATCACGTGATCTATTCCGTCGGCGCTGGCTCCGGAAAGTTCGGGTTTCCATTTTGGAATCTTGATCCCGCCGATTGGGCTCGAGTATTGGAGATCAACCTCATTGGCGCCGCCACGGTCGCCCACGCCTTCGCCTCTCAAATGGTCAACCGCGGCCGCGGTTCATTCCTCTTTCTCGTTTCCGTCGCCGGCCAAGTCGGCTCCCAAACCGATCCTCCCTACAGCGCGGCCAAAGCCGGTTTGATCAACTTCATGCAATGCGCGGCCAAGGATCTCGCCCCGCACCGCGTCCGCGCCAATGCCCTGTCTCCCGGCATGGTAAAAACCGACCTCAACGAATCGGTCTGGGCCGCTGGCCAGGCCCGCCTTCCCCCCGCGCAACGCCAAGACTACGCCTATTGGGCCGAATCAAAAATCCGCTCCCTCTCCCCCCTCGGCCAATGGCAAACGCCACCCGAGTTTGCCGCCATGGCCACCTACCTCGCCTCCGCTCACGCCGCCAACATCACCGGCCAAACCATCAACATTGATGGCGGTCAAGTAATGCACTCGTAGGACCGATAAAACTATCGTTCTCCGACCCCTAAACTCAGGAATGCGTGCTGCCCCGGCGCGATCACCGCATTGAGCACTTCGACCTCCAATACCAGAGTCTCAGCATCCCCTGCCGTGGCGGGTATGACCCACACCTTCAACTTGCTTTGCGCCGGTAAAGTAAAGGTATCCGGCAGATTGAGTAGTCTCAGCGCACCGACGTTTTGCAGCATAAAGTCGGCATCGCTGTGATTCGCCAACTCCACCTGCAACACTTCCGACTTCTCCATCGGCTCATCTAATTTGACCGTGATACATCGATCCAGCAACGCATTCATCCAGCGCTCCCGGCCGATCAAAACATTATTGAACCACACCACCGTGCTGCCCTCCACCAACGCGGCCTTCACGGCCTCCGGCGTCCGTTCTTTCGCAAAAACCAGCGTCACCGGTCGATGCGTCGTCGGGTGCTCCCCATATTCCCAATCAATCAGCCCGTGAATGTCCGACGTGCCCATGATCGTGAGGTCGTGCTCCAGTGCGATCGCCATCGCGGCCTCCGAAAACGTGGTTTCGTTCACCACTTCGATCCCCCCAATCAACCCTTCCTTCAGCATCGCTTGATGCATCGGCGTCAACTCCGCCACCCCACTCGGCACTTGGGCCCACCAAGCCGGGTGATTCCAAAACGTAAACGCCCCCTGCTTCACCGCTTCACGTAGCGCCTCCACCGGATCATCTTGCCGCAATAAATTCGCATCCTGAATGAACACCGCGTTCACATGACCCGGCGGCATCTTGCGGGTAATCTCCGCCCCATGCACGACCATAATATCCTTCCCTTCGGCATGCTTTCGGGCGATTTCATAACTGCGATTTCGATCCGGATGCGGGATGTCGTTTCGGTGCGGCTGATATTCGAGGTGCTCCGTGATCGACATCACATCCACACCGTCCTTCACGCCTTCTTCCACCCGAATCGTCGGCCACACCTTGCCATCGGAAAACACCGTGTGCTGATGCAAATCCGTGACCAAGGTCCAGTGGGTCGGAAGATCGGGAAAACGGATCACTCGCGCGTCTTCGTCGTGGGCTTGCGCGGCCGTCGTTCCGAGCGAAAAAATAACGATGATAGCCCTAATCCACGGGGTGCTGGTTGGTTGCCTCATGACCTCAAGCTGAAGTGCGAAATCTCGCCGCGCAAGGCCGAGTCGGTGGTATTCATGCCCATACCACATATCCATAGACTGCGATCCACTGACACCCACTGCCGGCCAGCACCCAGACATGCCAGATGGCGTGATGATACGGTAACTTCTTCCAGAGGTAAAACACGGTGCCGAGCGAGTAGCAGGCACCGCCAACCACGAGCCAAATAAACCCCGCCCAGGGTAGCGCCGCCACCAGGGGTTTGATCGCGATGATGACTATCCATCCCATACCCAAATAAATGCCGGTAGAAGCAAAACGAAATCGCCCCGCAAACCAAAATTTGAGGACCACTCCCACCCCCGCGAGGCCCCACACCACGCCAAACAAACTCCACCCCCATGGTCCGCGCAACGTCACCAATACAAACGGCGTGTAACTCCCGGCAATCAGTAGAAAAATCGCCGCGTGATCAAATTTCTGCAGGAGCAGTTTCGTCCGCTCCAACTTCACCGCATGGTAAAGGGTCGAAGCCGTATAAAGCATCACCAACGTCGCCCCGAAGATCGCCGTGCTCGTGATTTTCCAAGCGTCACCCTGCGCCACCGAACTCAACACCATCGCCACCAACCCCGCCCCACTCAGCACGATTCCCACCCCATGGGTGAGCGTATTAGCCAGCTCCTCTTGAGGCGTCGTGACCGAGCTCATGTTGCGCCTACTCCGCCGCCCGCGGATCGATGTAACGCTCCGCCAGTCGGCCCAAAGTCGTCCGATCGTGGTGCTTCGCCATACGCAACAGCTTCAAAAAAATCTGCGCCGTAATAAACGCATCGCCCGCCGCGGTGTGCCGATCATGAGGTGCGACATGAAACAAGCGGCACAGCCCATCCAGTGAAAAGTCGCGAAATGGATTATGCGTATCCAAGCCCTCCCGCATCTCATCAAACGCGCCCGCATCTTCCAGATGCAACGTCAGCTCCATCGTATCCACCCATCGGTTACTGAGATCGATGCCAAAGGCCCGCTGGCAAGCCCGGGTGATCACCTCCACATCGAAACCAATATGATGACCCACGATAACGCTCCCACCGAGGTAATCCAAAAACTTTCGCAGAGCCTCTTCCTCCTCAATTCCATTCTGCGCCGCCGCCTCCGCCGTGATCCCATGCACGAGCACCGAGGACGTATTATGACTGATGCGGACCAACGCCTCAAACTGATCGTCCAACATGATCTCCCCTTCCTGCACCGCAATCGCCCCAAACGTGATCAACCGATCCTTCTTCGCATCCGTCCCGGTCGTCTCACAATCGAGTGACACAAACCGCAACGAATCCACCGCCAAATCATCACCCAGCAAATTGGCCACCGCGGCCACGTAGCGGGAGACTTCGGGCAGGGAAGAGAAAGGAGAATCACCCATGGTTACTTTCCAGCAGATTGCGCGCCGGACAACCGGAAATGCTCCACCGCCACGTCCATTAATTCCGCCACAACGTGAAAGATCCGTTTCATTCGCTGCACCTCCAGCGGCGTCAACTCATCGGGTCGCACCAACCGGGCGGCGTCTCCTCTGCTCAAACCGACTCGAGTCTGCAGCCGCAGCGCATGATCAAAAGCCTCCACCGCGCGGGCAAACACCTCCGCGTATTGCGGCAACAACGCCGCCGCTTTGCGGTATCGATCCGGCGTAAACGATGCGTCCTCCAATCCCAGACCGAGCGCAAAAACACGGGCGATATCGACCAGGGGCGTGAGCGCATTGGACTTCGTGTTGATCGTGTCCCACCGCACCCCTGCTTGATCGAGAACCGAATCCCTGAACAGGGTCACCGGCGGCAGGTTGGCCATCGCATCATTGGCTAGCAACGGAACGAAGGTAGGATTGCGCCCGATGCACTCTCGAATGTGGCTTTTAATCTCCGTCACCAACGCCCGATTCCCCGTCACCGCGCGGAGGTCAAAAAACGGGGTGCGCGAAATAATCTCATTTTCGATCGGTTCTTGGATCCATCGCGTGAAGTTTTCCTTCCACTCCTGCACCGACAAACACCACGCCGGATTACTCGCCATTCGCCCGCGGAAATCCAACGGGAACCGACACACCGAAAATACCGTGCCCATCTCATTCGCCAACATGCCAAACCATTGCCGCGCTGCCACTAGATCAAAATCTGCCGGCGGATCCGCGTAGACGATTCCCGTGCGCTGGCTGGATCGGAGCAAGCGCTCCTTGCGAGCCTCCGAGTGTAACGCGACCCAAGCCCAGTCCAACTTGGGCTCAACCCATCCGTGGCTCGCTAGTTTCTGCTTGGCCAAATGAATGGCCTGCTCCGTGAGCATCCGATCAATTTGCGCAATAAAGTTAGTGAGCCATTCGATTGGCGCCTCGCCTTCGATGTAGCGCAGGAGCAACTCATCCGCTCGATCACGCAGCCGCCGAAGTTCATTAATATCGAGGGCGAGCGGAAATTCCTTGGATAAGAAAATTGGCACCGTGCCATGCACCGCCTGAATCGTCTTGTCCCCCACGATACCCAATACTCGACCATCGGTTTTACCATTATCCGTGACGATCAAATGATGCTTTCGACGGCGGATCATCGTCATGATGATTTCTCCTACCGTCATATTCGGCGAAATAGTGAGCACCGGCCTGGCCATGATCTCGCTCACCGGCCGGTCAATCGCCACCTCACCCGTCGCCACGCGACTGGAAAAATCCGCCTCGGTCAGCACGCCGACGGGGCAGCCCTCCGCGTCCACCACCACCAATGCCTCCTGTAACCCCGGGGCCAGTCGCTTGGCCACGTCGCAAATCCGCTCATCCGGCGCAGCCACCAGCAATCGATTAGCCGCTCGCTCGCCTACTTCCGACGTCTGCGTGAGCCAATTCGCCGCATTTTCGCTCAGTTCCAGCGCCTCCACCTCCGAAAACGGACGGTCGGACTCATGCTTAATCGTAAAATACGATTTGAGAAACGCCGCCGCCTGCGGTTGAGCCCCACAACGCTTGAAGAATTGATCCGACGGTAGGGCATAGAGAATACTCTCTTGCGCCACCCGCGCCGTAGCAGTGTAGGGCACATCCCGATTAGTCCAAGAGCCTCCCAGCAGGTCGCCCTCCGCCCGCACGTCGATCAACTCTTCCCCCGTATCAGTTTCCCGATAAATATTCACCGTGCCACGCTGGATGATCCACACAAAGCGCCCGCGGGCCTGCCCCTTCTCATAAACGATCTCGTCGGCTTCATGAAATTTTACCCGCCCCCCCCGGGCCAAAGCGAACAAGTCGGCCTCTTCGAGATATTCGAATGGTGGATACGATTTCAAAAAATCGGCGACTCGGAGGGAAATGCTGGAAGTTTTCAAGACAGTGACAAAAAAGCCCGACCAAGCGCAGCCCGTCGGGTAAATCGAAATCGCTCCTGAGTAAGTCCCTATTACGGCCCCAAGCGAAAGCCCAAAATCTCCCTAATATCGCTTAAAGCCGCGGCTGATTAAAAGGCGTCGGCGGAATCTTCCCACTCGCCTTGGCCCGCAACCACGGTTGTAGCCTCGCAATCACCGCTTTCGCCTCCGGATCGGGATCGATCGCGAGGTTGTTAAATTCCATCGGATCCCCGTAGTGGTCGTAAAGCTCCACCCCCCTCGCCCCCTCCGCCCACTCGGTGTAGCGCCACCGCTCCGTGCGAATACTGCACCCCATCACCGGCGTCGCCAGCCGGTCATCCGCCGGCCGCAAGACTTGCGTGATCGCATGGCTATCCCAATCCGCCAATGGGTCCCGCAACAACGGCCCCAGACTCTGCCCCGCCAATTCGTGCGTGGGCTCGAAACCCGCCAGCTCCATGATCGTGGGATAAATATCCACAAACTCGACCACCCGCGTCGATGGCGTGCCATTGCCTGCCTGCCCCGGTGCCCGAATAATCAGCGGCGACCGCGCGCTTTGCTCAAACAACGTCCGCTTCTGCCAAATCCCGTTGTGCTCACCCAAGTGGTAACCGTGATCGCTCCAGAACACCACAATCGTGTTATCGGCCAGCCCTAGCTCATCGAGTGCCCCCAGCAACCGCCCGACCTGCGCATCGATAAACGACACACACGCGTAATACGCCTGCAACGCCTGCCGCGTCGTTAACTCATCGATCCCGTAGTGCGGCACTGGGTTATTGTGCGCAAAGGCCGCCACCGGAATGTCATCACGGTCCCCCTCCGGAGCATACGGCAGCCGCATCTCCTCCAACGGATAGAGGTCGAAATACTTCTTGGGCGCCACGTACGGCGTGTGCGGACGGAAAAACCCGACGCCGAGGAAAAACGGCTCAGCCTGCTTCGCTTGCATCAACTTAATCGCCTCCGTCGCGATCATACCATCCGTCTGCTCTTCGTCCTCCCCCTCGGCCGCCAACCAACTGAGCGCGCCACTGATCTTACGGTGCGGCTCCGCGTTAAAAATCAACGCCTCTTCATCCTTATCCCGCCCCGCCGGATTAATCGTTTGCTGCCAAGAGGGCGCATCGTCGAAGCCATCCGTGCCGATGCTCGCGGGCACGTTGTAGTGATAGATCTTCCCCACCCGCGCCGTGAACCAACCGTGATTGATAAATTGCTGGGACAACGTGACCACATCGGGCACTTCCTCCCGAAAATGCCGATCAAGATCGTAAACCTTGATCTGGTCGGGCCGCAGCCCGGTCATGACCGAAGCACGAGTCGGGTTACAAAGCGGCAACTGGTTGTAAGCCCGATCAAACCGCACCCCACTCGCCGCCAATCGATCAATATGCGGCGTCTTCGCTACCAGGTCTCCATAACAAGCCAAACTCGGCGCCAGATCATCGACCGCGATAAACAGCACGTTGGGGCGATCCGCCGCCCGCAGACCCACCAGCGCCCAGCCGAGGACAAAAACAAAACGGAGAAACTGTTGGGGAAAAACGCGCATAACAAAAGAGATCGGGGTTGGGGAAACGTCCTGCAGCAGTCCGCGCCACGATTCACATCTCGGAATCAAATGGGGGCAACCGTCGATCGTCGTTAATCGATTAAGCGGGCCGCCCCTGCTCCAACCCGTTTGACGCCGCCCCTGCTTCCGCGTATCTCACGCCTATTCCCTCGTTAATTTCCGCTTACTTTTCCTCCCTGAGCCGGCGCACAACTGACTTCATTTTGCGCTGGATTATGGGCCTGTTGATCGCGTCACCCCTGTTCGCGATTCCTCAACCCGGTGAAGTCTACCGCGAATACACCACCTCCCCCGCCGGTAACAATTGGCGGGTCACCAATCCCGCCGCGACGGATTCAGGCGCGTTGGCCTTCCTCCCGAACCCCATCCTCAACACCCCAGCTCTCGATCTCACCAACGCCGTGCGAGCCGAGGCCGTCCTCGACGTTTGGGGCGGGCACGTGCGAACCATAAATCGGCAACTGCGTTTTAATGACCACGACTGGCTTGAGGTGCCGCGGCCCACATTACCCGGCAGCCCGGCGCAAGCGTCGTTCTACTACACGCAACACAACCCCACCATTTCGGTGCCTCTCGCCCACCTCCAGAACGGCACCAATACTTTCACAGGCACGTGTGACCATCAGTTCACTACCGGCTGGGGGCAGTGGGGGCTTTATGCCGTTACCCTCCGCATCTATTATAACCCTGCCGCCGTCTCGCCCCCCACCGGTTTCATTTCTAGCCCCACCGCCGGAGACACCTTTGCCGAAAATCCCTCCATCACGCTAGACGCGCAAGCCGCCGCCGGAATCGAGCAAATCGACGTCATCGCCTGGTATGACGGTTTCGACGAAAACGGCGATGGTATCGGACTCGATTGGCATGAAGCACGATTTGCTCCCGCCCGCGGCCAGCCCCCGACCACCACCGGCCACGTGGGCACGCTTCGATCCCCGCCGTATTCACTCGATTGGGACACTCGACTCATGCCCGATCAACCCGCCTCCGCCCTCAAACTCGTCGCCCGCATTCGTGACCAATCCGGACTCTGGTTCGTGACTCCGATAATCGAAAACCTCACCCTTTTGCGGCCTGATTTTTCGGTTCAACTCATCGGACCAGATTCCCTCCCCCCCGCCTTTGGCATGCGCACCGGATCCATTAAAGAACGCTCCGTCAACCTCACCGTCCCTCCCTCGGTCAACCTCAGCCAAACCGCCTCTGTCGGCCTACACTACCGCACGTGGAATGGTTGGGACGGCTATCACGAACCGTGGCAGCTCAACGATTTTTCTCACCCCAACGACGGCAAAAACCACTTCTACGACTACGACCTGATCGACCTCCCCACATCCGCCCTGCGCTCCGGAGACAACACGTTCACCATCCGATCCGACACCGAGGAACACGCCTTGGAGGTGCTCGCTCCCGGCCCAGTCCTCACTATCCGCACCCGCATCACTCCGCGGCCCACCCGACTCACCAATCTCTCGGCGCGCACCTATGCTGGCACCGGCGACGAAAAACTAGTCCTCGGCCTGGTTCTCGCCGGCTCCGGCTCGCACTCGATTCTAGCCCGCGCCATCGGTCCGGGTCTCGAAAAATTTGGGGTCATCGGCGTCTTACCCAACCCCCAATTGAGCATTCTCCGCGCTACGGAAACGATCACGGCCAACGACAATTGGTCCACCCCCGCCAAGGCCGACTTCATCGCGACAACCGCCCAACAACTCGGCGCCTTTGCCCTCGATTCGACATCCCTCGATGTCGCCACCCTCGCGACGGTTCCCTCCTCCGCTTACACCCTGCACGTCGCCGATCAAAGCAACGGCGCGGGCGTAGCCTTGGCCGAGATTTATGACAATAATGGTCCGGCATCAGAAGATTCACTTCGCATGGTCAACGTCTCAGTGCGCGCCCGAGTGCGAGGCGGAGACGATACGTTGATCGCTGGTTTCGTGATCACCGGCGAAACACCGCTGCGCGTGCTCCTCCGCGGAGTCGGCCCAAGCCTGACTTCTTTCGGCGTCCCGGCACCCGTGGCAAATCCAAACCTCACCCTGTTTAGCGGCGAAACCATCGTCGCCATTAACGACGATTGGAACCAAACGACGGCGATTCAAAGCGCGGCCGCCGAAGTCGGCGCCTTCCCCCTCTCCGACCCCCGCGATGCCGCGCTCCTCGTCACGCTGCCCCCGGGCCCCTACACCCTCCACGCCAGCGGCGAGTTAGACGACAACGGCATCGCTCTCGTCGAAATCTACGCTCTACCCTGAAATCATAACCCACCCTCCGTCCCCTTCGGTATGAGGAGCCTTCTCCGTCAACCCCGCCCTCGTCGCCCCCGACAGTAACCCGATCTTGATCGATCAACCCGTTTGCCTCCAAGCTGGAGGCGTGTCCCTACCCTCAACCCCCACACTCACGGGCCTGCTCTGCGGGTTCACCGCCGCCTGTCTGATGATTCCTGATACAGACGCTCAACCTCAAGGCTACAACTACGACGAAGCCGTCGTGCCGGCCTACACGTTACCCGACCCGCTCACCAACCTCGCCGGCACTTCCCTTACCACCGCATCCGATTGGGAAAAACAACGCCGCCCCGAGATCCTGCGCCTCTTCGAAGATCACGTTTATGGTCGCACGCCCACCGGCGAAATCGATGTCAGTTTCGAGCAGCTTGAAACCAACCAAAACGCCTACGCGGGGCGGGCAACCCGAAAGCAAATTCGGGCCCATTTCCGATCGCAGGGTCAGCACGTTACAATGGACATCCTCATCTACCTGCCCAACCAGATAACGGGTCCCGCTCCGCTATTTGTGGGACTCAATTTTAACGGTAATCACACCGTGACCGCCGACCCCACCGTTCCGCTCAACCAGAATTGGATGCGAGGAGTAAAAGGTGCCGGCATCGTTGATCATCGCGCCACCGAGGCAGCTCGAGGCACATCCGCTAGCCGCTGGGCCATCGAAGACATCCTCGCCCGCGGCTACGGCATCGCGACGATCTACTGCGGGGATATTGATCCCGATTTTGACGACGGTTTTCAAAACGGTATCCATCCTCTATTTTATCGCGGTGGCCAGACCCACCCCGCGGCCAACGAATGGGGCACCATCGGCGCGTGGGCCTGGGGCCTCAGCCGCGCCATGGACTACTTCGAGGCCGACGAAGATATCGACGCCACCCAAGTCGCCGTGATGGGCCACTCCCGCTTGGGCAAAGCTTCGCTCTGGGCCGGAGCAACCGACCCACGGTTCGCCATCGTGATCTCCAACAGCTCCGGTTGCGGCGGGGCCGCTCTCGCCCGCCGCCACTTCGGAGAAACCGTGCAACGCATCAACACCAACTTCCCTCACTGGTTCAACGATGCCCACCAAGACTACAACGAAAACGAAGCCAACCTGCCCATCGATCAGCACCTGCTCATCGCCTTGATGGCTCCCCGCCCCGTCTACATCGCCAGCGCGGAAGATGATCTTTGGGCCGACCCCCTTGGGGAATTTCTCTCCGGCCAACACGCCGAACCCGTTTACGCCCTATTTGGCAAAGCCGGTCTCGGCGTGGACCAACACCCCAAAATTAACCACCCCGTGGGCGACTCTATCGGCTACCATATTCGCACCGGCAAACACGATGTCACCGCTTATGACTGGACTCAGTATCTCAACTTCGCCGACCGCCATTTTGTTCGGCCGTGAGCGGGCCAAAAAAAAGGAGTCCCGCATGAGGGACTCCTTTGAAATATTAGTCTGGTTTAGAACCGGAAAGGCTTAGCCCTTTTTCTCAACCGAGGTCGCGGTGAAAACATTCTTACCATCAACCTTGCTCATCGAGCCTTTGACGACGAGTCCTTCGGTCTTGCCCTTGCAGAAGTGGGCACCGTGCTCGATATTATTGGCGAACATGACCACGCGGGTTTTGCCGGTCTTCTTGTTGGTGACTTCCATGGCATTGGTGCACTTCTCGGTTTTGCCGAGCTCGCACTTGCCGCACATGCCAGTGCCTCTGAGGGTAACTTCTTTTGCTTCATCAGCGGCGTAAAGACCGACTGAGAGAGCAAAGGTAGCGGCGAGGAGGAGTATTTTTTTCATAGGAAACGGAGGGGGGATGAATTTTATTTTTCTGAAACGGCCAACAACCTACTCTCCTCATTCCCCCGGCGCAAGTGCGAGTTAAGGCCATCGTTAACGTGGAAACGAGCTATTCTCCCTCCTTCGACCCTATTTGACGCCGCCCGCTAGAGGGTAAAACGTCCCACGCTAACTCGTATTTTAATACCAATGTCTCGAAGCTTTTAAACTTTAACCACGACGGAACGAGGAGATGGTGCACCGGAATGATATGCCCCGCGGGGTGACGATGGCGGGTGCCCTTTGGGCGGCAGCGGAACCCAACGCCTTCAGCTTAGTTTTTTTGACCATAGATTACCCCGATCCGGTCCGGATAAAAGCCAGCGGAGTGGGGATTGGTATCCGGTATTTATCGGTGATGGTATGAGTCCAATCCGTGAACAAAAAATTTGTTAAGCAAGGCGGCGACTGGCAGCATAGGAACCAACTCGTGGGTGACTTTAGCGTAAGACAACCTGCGGGCGGCAACTGGAGACGCTCG
>Ga0222654_1000204_pt1 | contig 47995 bp, 46 predicted proteins | sample AntAcemetagen421_FD_179805 | JGI IMG/M metagenome (GOLD analysis project Ga0222654, IMG submission 179805) | Saline water microbial communities from Ace Lake, Antarctica - #421 | ecosystem: Environmental > Aquatic > Non-marine Saline and Alkaline > Saline | place: Antarctica: Ace Lake...
TTCTTTGAACAACAAGAATAACAAACCTATATTTACAAAATGGTGCATTCCTGTTCCCATTTTTGGTGCATTCCTAATTACCATTTTTGGTGCATATTCAGTTACCGACTACAAATCGGTTCGTTGTTTTAACATAGGGTTTATTTCCTATTATGCTTTTGAGCGCTAGATAGGCAAGTAAACATACTACCTGCCTTTCACTCATGTGTTCATATTTAAACCTTTGGAGTATAGGCACCTTAAGTCCAGTCATGGGGAAGCTTTTCCCCATTGAATAGTCATCTAGCTCGATAGCTAACCTTCGGCCTTCGCAGTAGGCATGTTCTCCCATCAATTCACTATCAACTCCCAAAAAATCAATAGCACTATTCATCATTTCACCATAATTCCCGAAATGCATATTGCCTGTTTGCTTATATGCTGAATAATAGCTGATTAAGTGCAATATATTGATATACCCTTTGTCCTTTCTTGATCCTTTACCATCTTGGAGGAAACCCTTCAGAAAGTAAATAGGGAAATTTATATAACGGTCACCTTTGTAGATACCCTTTGTCATCTTAGCCTCTCTTCCTTCTAGAAATAATATTCTTCGCTTCTTCCTCCACATCAAACGATCGCTTATTACCCTCTTTTATCCATTGGATAAGGTCATTTTTAGAAAAGTACAAACGCCCAGCCCTCTTGTTATAAGGAATAATCCCTTTTGACACATAAGCGTATATTGTTTGTTTTTTCACATGAAGAAACTCAGACGTTTCTTGGATGGACATTAGCTTGTCTCCGGTATCGGTGGCGGCTGTCTCCAGAATAAGGGACTTGATTTGTTTTACCTCTTCAAATAGTGAGGCAATATACCTTGGTAGGTTGTCGAATGTAATTTGATTTGCTTCCATACTTTAATAAGAATATGTTTTTGATTATGGAGGCAATTTACAGTAGCTAAAAATTCAATATTGGCTCAGGGTAAATAGGGTAAAAACAAAGGTAAATAGGGTAAAAAAAATATAGAAATTGATAATTAAAAGATCAATCCCAATCATATTTACTCTTAGATCGCTTAAAATTATCGCTTCTCAAATCAGTAAATGTCTTGGTCTCAAAGGCATATTTTCCGCCACGACCGATATTAATTTTAGGTTTTTTTAATTCAGTTTGAAGGCCAAAGGATCTTTGAATAAAGGTTTCAAAATCTGATTGATTCATCCAGATTTTTCCTTTGGGGTTCCTTTTTTTGATTAGTACATTGAAGAAATTTTTAACATCTGTAAGGGGCATGGTATTGAATTTATTATCATTAGCAGGGATTGAATCATCAGAATTTGAGTTTAGGTTCTCTTGTGGCTCAAGCCCATACCGATCGATGTACATTTTAAATGTAAGTGGACTGCCTATTTTTATTACATCTTTAAATAGTGCTTCAAGGTGATAAAATAATTCACCATGGTTATAAACCTCCACATCACCAAAGTCAAAACCCTCCATTTTATTCCAAAGATCCTGCTCATAATGGGTGGCATAATTATCTTTTAAATCATTTAATGCAAAATATAAATGGGATAAAATCAACGAGCTTTCGCCTCCATCTTTCCCGAGAGCGATCAATTCAACAATACCATTGTAAGTTGGGAGATAAGGCGACTGATTATTGTGAAACCTGAATAAGATAGCATTAACTTCATTTATTTGGTTTTCCCACATGGTTGCTGATTATTTATCTTTCGAAATTAAATGAAAAAGTAGCTGCTTGATCAAGCATTTAAAATCAGGGGTATTTCATAGAACTATGCCTTATTATTGGTTACTAATTCCAAAAGCTTTTCCAGTGCCGCCATTTTATCATGTAATTGAAGTCCATACCCATTCGCCTGCTTTTGCACTGTTTTAATGGATCCGACTTGTTCTGAGTCTACTTCTTTCATATCTTTAAGCGACCAATCCGGATTCAAAAAATCACAAACATTAGAAAATGCAAGGGTAGCCAGTTCTTTGATGACCCTTTCCTGGGTTACTTCCAGACCCTCCAAATGGGGTTTGGCCTTGTGCTGAAGGTATGCTTTGATGTAAGGTTTTGTAAGGTTTTCATACCCTTGTTGTCTTGCAGAATGAGGGCTATACCCAGCCGCTTTGGCAGCCTCTGTAGCATTGAAAGAGCAAAGGTAATGTTCTGCAAAACGGAATTCTTTCTCAGTTAGGCTGACAACACCGCCATCTATGTCAAATATTTTTTTCATGTTGACCACCTAATATATTCATAAATATAAAAAAAATAAAGTGGTAAATTAGTTATCTCTGTTGAACAAATAGATTGTCAAGAATTTACAACGGAATATATAAACACTAGGTGTTTAATATGTGAGATGTTTGATATTTTTCAATTCGGTACCTATACAATAGTTTACGGGTACGGAAACCTAGTAAACTCCAGAACATTCCTCCGTAAACCTAGGAAACTCCGCCAGGAACTACACGAAAAGATCTATTTACTCCTTTACCGAATAAAAAGGTACCTATTATTTCAATTTAGTTATAAAAACTATATACTTTTAATAAATTGAGGTACTTAAAAACCTAAAATGGAAGCTATCTCATTCACCTTATCAATCTTAGCAATAATTATATCAATTTATGTCGCTATACTTCAATTTAAACAGGAAAGGAGAGAAAAAGAGAGATTCAAACAGGAAAAAATTCAAAATAAAAAAGACGTTAGCTTTTCGATCTCTGAAATTAATTATTCGTTCGAAAGAAATATTGACCAAATCAATAACGAAGTAATAGAAGACCATATTGTAGATTTTGATTTCTATATCCAAAACAGAGGAATCCCCACAATTTACCTTGACAAAGCAGGGGTTATTCCCACGAAAGCATTACTAGGTGTAAAAATAAATTCATTCACATTAAGTATTCCAGAAGATCAAAATAAACTTGATACAGGAGAGAAATGTAAATTAAGATTTGCGCGAGGATTTGAAACTCGTGAAATAGCCTACGAAATAATAAATAGCCATAATAAAATAAAATGTTTAGACCTCCAAGGTCATTTATTTTCATCAAATCTTATAAAACCAATATTTGGAGATAGCATATAAATCCGTGAAAACAACCATGCCTATATCTAAATTACCATTCTATTATAAATAGACCTTTCCAGTTTTTTGCCAAATTTATCAGATTTTAAATAGGATTGTTCCTTCAATGAATATTCAAAACTAATTTTTCTCTGTATTTTGAAATAATTTTTTGTTTGTTGTCTTCAAACGTACTTAAAAGTATTCATTGACTACCTTTCAATAATTGTTTTATTGTCCCTATCATATTTGTATTTAGTTATCTTTCCATTGATGATCAATTCAATTGTTTGCTCAATTACAGCGAGAGGAGCAATAAACCATTCTCTTGGAGTGAACCGTTTTCCATTTACATCAAAAACATCCACTTCCAAACATGAGGTTCCAAAAAAGTTGTGAATGAGTTGCTCGAATTTTTGTGGATTCATATTAAAGCATTTCCATCCAGCCACATAATCAACAGGAGCCATTAAATAGGTAGGTTGTTTTTCGGCTGCTTTTAGCCTTTCTTCAATGTTGGTGGCATAGCCAATTTTGAACAAATCTTTTATTGATGTGATTCGCTCATCCTTACTTTTTGACTTCAACACATAGATGTAACCTGCTTCCTCGTCCTCTTCGGTTATGTTGCTGAATTCTTCAATAAATCCTTCATTTACTTTCTCAAAGTTTTGAGTTACCGACTTTCCGTTTGCCAAGATGGCTTTATAAAGTGAACGATACAGCATTTTGGATTCGGTCCCGTTTTCAAAAATAGTCCGGGTTCTTCCGTCTTTTCTTACACGTTTTCCACTTTTGTATTCTAATTCTTCTTCTTCAAAATCAACATGCTCCAAATAAAGTAGAATGCCATTATGGACATAAAAGTCTCCTTGCTTTAAGTTCTCTTGTTTGAAGGGAATCAGCTTTCTTTTTCCATCAGCTAAGTCTTGCTGAACTTTTTTGAATGTCGCCTCATACTTTTCGAAATCTTTACAGGGCTTTCGTTTTGCTACAAAATCTGCACTGGCTCGTTCATCTCCTTTCGGTGTATGCTTGAATTTGAAAAGGTCGGCATCATCAGCTCCAAGAATGTCCAAACCATCATCATCTAATATATCTTCAATTGAATGGAGTTCCTTTTTCCTCTTTTTGTATTCCAGACTTGGCTCATTCATCTGAATGGTTTCAATTGCGGGAAGTATATTGTGGACGTCACACGCTTTAAGCATTTCAACTTTGTCCGGGTCGGCTTTTAAGCTTTTTAAGCGCGAATACAATTGAAATTCAGATACACTTGAAGGGTTTGCCTCCGGTTTCTTCCCGTTTTTTTCAATAAAGTCATTTATTTCCTGAAAGGAAGACAATAAACGTTCATCTGGCGTTCGCACATTAGACTGTTTTGCCTTTACTTTTAGCAAATCTAACGGATCATCATTAAAGAGCTGTTCAAGTATTTGGTCCTTATCCATTGGCTGCTTTTTTTCGTTTTTCTTCCTTTAGATAAATTATGCACTCAGCCATTCTTTTTTCTAATGGGTCGTTCGAATTCAGACTTGGTTCCTTACCATACATTTTTACGAAATCTTTAATCTTAGGCCATAAAATATTGGCTTCCTCAAAATCCATTTTGATGCGTGTGGCTTCAATGGTTTCCTGAATGACTTTCAGCACCCTTGTCGTAACCGATTTTGAAAGTACTTCAAATGCTTTCTGGAATGGATTAACCTGATCAATCAAATCGATGTGTATATCATCAATGTTTACAAACGTGTCAGCCATTTTAATGAAACGCTTGTCGGCTGTCTCTTTGATCTCGCCATTCTTGATGACAGAATCGACTACTACGTGTTGACGTACTTCTTCGATTTCTTCGTCAGACAGTTCAGGATACTTCACACGAATAATTTTAGGTATCATTACCTTGTTGATGACTTCTGGATCTACATTCCCTGGCATGGCTTTCAGCATCTGATCATCCTGAAGAATGGTCGCTTTCAAATCATTCAAATCCGAATCCAAGATATCTTTCACCCGTTTTGAGCTTGGCTCTTTCAAGCCTCTGATCTTGATTTCTCCTGGTCTGGATTCATCTTCATCCGAAAGTTTGGTTTTGAATTTCCAATTAGGAGCAAGCACTTGTTCCATAAGCAAGGAAGCTGTGATTGCTTTCAGCATATTGTTGACGGATAGTTTTACCAAATCATCCGACGCATCTGGTTGAGCAATTAAGTTGGTAAACTGTGCGTGTTTTTTGTTTTTGCTATCTCGGGTAGCACGCCCGATGATTTGAATAATCTCAGTCAATGAACCACGGTACCCAACTGTTAATGCATGTTCACAATACGGCCAATCAAATCCTTCTTTGGCCATGCCCAAAGCAATGATCAAATCCATATTATCTTCTGATTCCATCTTTCGGATGTAGTTTACAATTTTATCCCGTTCACGTGGATTGTCTTCTACCAAATCGGCAATTTTCAATAGTTTTCCGTCCGATGCTCGTTTCAGATGAATCAGCCCTGTATCTGCATCTTGCTTGATAACCGTGCCTATTGCATCCAGAATAAAATCTACTTCATTGTGTTTGTCTTTGGTAGATTCCCCAGAGTTTACATTCGGAATATGCAGAATGGTTTTCTTATCTGTGTCGAGGACTTCAAGAATAGCGGAGGTATAACGGCCTTGATAGAAATGATAGCCAATACCCAATGATTTCAGGTGTTTGTAGCCATTTAGCTGTTCGTAGTAGTTGTAATTTACCTTGGTAAACAAAGCCTCATCTTCGGGAAGAAGCACTGGAACACTGTCACCTCTAAAATAGGAGCCTGTCATGGCTACTAAATGAGCGGTTGACTTTTTCATGATACCACGCAGAATGTCACCCAATCGATTATTCACATCTGCTGAAACATGATGGAATTCATCAATGGCGATAAGGGTGTCGTCAAATTGCTCTTCTTCCAATTCCTCTGCAGCAAAGCGAAAAGTAGCATGTGTGCAGATCAGTATCTGCTCCTCATTATTCATGAAGTTTTTGAAAGCTTCTACCTTGCTTTTGCTGCCATCGCTACCCGGTGTGCATAGGTTGTATTGGTCATTAGGTGTCCAATTGGCAAAGAATCCATGAGATCTTAGATCTGTATGCGCAAATGAACTTCCAATGGAACGCTCCGGAACCGCAATGATGGCTTTCTTGATTCCCTGATTATTTAGCTTGTCTAAAGCAATAAACATCAATGCCCTTGACTTTCCAGAGGCCGGAGGTGCTTTGATTAAAAGGTATTGGGCATCCCGTTGCTCAAAGGCACGGGTTTGCATATCACGCATGCCCATGTTGTTATTTTTGATGCTTTGGCCTGTTTGACCGTAGGTGACGTGTACTATATCTGGCATATCTTTTTTCCTTGATTGTCTAAATGTTCATCTAAAGTTTATCTAAGAATTCTAAGTTCTACATTTTTTTAGATGAACTGAGTACCCAGTCTGGGTGCCGTGTAGTGCCTTGATTTACAATGGTTTTGTCTCTTTTTGACATAGCATAAACAATATTTCTCACTTTATTCGCTTTTTGATCTTCATCTAAAACCGAAGGAAGTATATCTAACAAAAGGGCATCAATATCCTTTTTACTGGCTTTGCCATACTTTGAAATATATTCAACTATCATTTTCTTGTAATGAGAGTCTTTAAATCCTCTTTGCTTGATGTAAGAAGCCTTTTCACCGGTTACATTGGCAATTGTAGAGGAAATGTGAAAATTTGGCTTTCGGCCTTCAATCAGCCCCTTTTTCTTTAGATCCTGTATTTCATTAGAAGACAACGGCTTTTGCTTTGCCACTTTATCTAACAAAATGATTTCTTGCAGTGAAAGCTCCTTGAACTCTGCCAGCTTCCGTGCATAATTTAGATCTATTACTTTCCCTATAATCTGCACTTTGACCTTATCTTCATTAAAATCATATTCCGGTAGGGGAAAGTATTTGTTCTTTTGAATCACGAACATGCGTTTAATACCACTACCAATAGTGTCAATCATATTCAAATTAACCATGGCATTAGCCAAGAATGGGTTGCGATACACATTCTCTGGAGCATCTGCTTCAACAACCTTTTCTACCGAGCCTGGGATAAATGAACCGGAATTACTAAAAGTGAGCATGCCATCTTCATGCTCAACCACATTTACCTTTCCTCCAATTGCGTAGTCTTGATGGGCTATAGCATTGTTCAAGGCCTCACGAATAATGTACGGATCAAATTGATCTACTTCATCAGGAAATAAGGAACCGTCTTGTAAATAGCGGTACTTGAGATTGCGAATTTTACCATAGAGCTTTTCTACATCTAAAATAAGTGGGCAACTAAAGTGCTCATAGTCTTTCTCTAGATTATCCCGATCCTTGAGTATCCAACTAATTTTTGAAGTGCCTGGATACAAAAAATGATCTGATTCTGGCTTACCGAGCAGCAGGGTAGCCGTTCGGGTAATTTGTCCGTTAATGGTAAGCCTGGCCTTGTTTAAAAATACCTCAACGCTCCAGCTGGCTATTTCTGCGGCCAATTTTGGATTTTTTGTAGTGTATTCTTCACGGGCTTTGGCAATGGCAGCCGCATCTAAATCAGCCAAAGAGGCCTCCTGTAAAAGTGCAGCACTCCAATCCTCCGTCTTTACTTGCTCACGAATGGTTTCATACTCCCAGTCGTTTAAGCCACCCAAACTTTCCCCATCACGACCGTAACGGTGCCCTTTCCAAGAAATGGGCGTGCCTGCTGGAGCTGCAGGTAATTCAAAAATTAATACTGTACCCAATGGGTGAGCTACCGTATGCACACGCTGAAAACTCATTTTTGGCGAGGTGTGATCGGCAATTTCTTTTTTATACTCGTTAACCTGATGCTCAGAGATAGCTGTGCCTACTACTGTTTTGTCATTCTTCACGCCAAACACTAAATAAGCACAAGACTTACCTTTTAAGTTGGCCTCATTGCCTAAAGCTGAGAAATACTGGCCCAGCTTGTCTTTGGAGTAGCTGTTCTTGGCTTCTTTAAATTCAAGGATTTCCGTTTCAGTAACGGCTGCAAGTAAACGATTCAGTAAGTCCATCATTTCTTTCGTTTCTTCGTTCTTTTTTGGACTTCAAATAGGCCACCCTTTTTCTTTTCTTCTTCAATCATCTTTTCATAGAGCTTGAATAAAAACTCCAGGCGTTCTTCATCGCCTTCAAATGGACGGGAACGGTAGCATTTTTCAATCACCAAGTCATTGGCACGATGCGCTTCCTGCAAACCTTCTGGCATTTTATCCGGGTCATAAAGTTGCGCCAAAGTTTTTTCCGGATGTTTTTCCCGTTCTTCTAGAATCCGAAAGACGCATTGTGTGATTTCGGCTTTGCGTTGGTTGGAGATGGTCGGGAAAGGGAAAGTGTTGTAGCAAAGAGCCGAAGAGTATCGATAATCTGATTTAAGCCTTCCCGAAAATGTCTTCATCCAAACCATGTGAATATTTGAATTTAGAATTCCAAAAAGGTAGGTGGGAGGATCGTAAATTGCATTATTTGGAGCAACAATTATTGTATCCTTATTGAGGTAGCCCATAGGGATGTACTTCCTTCTTTCTGAGGAAACAGTAGGGACTATTATAGAAATACTTGAAGCCTCGTGCTGTTCTCGAAACTTAAAGGGGGTTTCCGCCATCAAATTAGCAGACTTGTCAGAACTTGCAAGACGAAAAGACTTTACCTTGTCCACTCGTTCCTTTATTATAAGAATATTAAAGGCCTTGTCTAGATCATTTTTTTTAATCCAAATACACCATCTTTCTTTTCCGTTTAAAAACTCATGAGCTCCAATTAGCTTCCGAATGAACCCCTTACTTTCTGGATTCCTATTAATTAAATCCTCTTTCTGATTTGTTGACAATATTAAATTCCCATCATCCTTTGGCATATTGCCTAGAAACATCTTTGGGAAATCAGCAAGAGGCTTTGACCTCTTGTAAATTAAATCATTCCTACTGGGTGCTAGATATGCATTAATCGAATCCACAGCTCTTATGTTAGTGGATTGAAAAATGTATTTGGGCTTATTAGATTTATTTCTAACACCAACAATACAGCAAAACACAGCAGCTTTCGATTTCGCATTATTTTGCCATTTAAAAGTTGTATGTGCAAAACTAATCTCATTTTCCAAAGCGAATATATGTGGCCATAATAAGCTGGCATGTTCTCCTTGGCAAATCGAATTAGTTGATACAAACGAGTATGAACCATTTGTATTTGAAATATACCTCGATGCTTTCATGAACCAGCAAGAGATATAGTCAAGTTTTTTAAATCCTTGAATATTTTGAAAGACATATGAAATATCTCCTTTCTGACTTTTCTTCTGCATTTTAAATCCCAAATAAGGAGGATTCCCCAAAATATAGATTTCATCATCTTTCTTTTTCGGGCAAACCGTTTCCCAGTCAACGCGGCAGGCGTTTCCATGCTTAATTTGTCCTGCTTCTTTCAGTGGTAGCGTTGGGTTGGTTTGGCCAAACTCCTTTTTGAATTCTACATTCATCTGGTGCTCTGCAAGCCACAAGGAAAGTTGGGCTATTTCGTGTGCAAAGTCGTCCAACTCAATACCATAGAATTGATTCAGTTGAATGCGCGAGAACAACTCCACCTGAAAGGAAGCAGCAAGATTCAGTTGGGATTTTGGAATGAAGGAGAGTTGTTCTGACTTGGCACCAAAACCCAAGGCGGCTTGCTTCAATAACTGCAAATGTTGAATGATCTTAATTTCCAGTCGTCTGAGTTCTTTGTAGGCAATAATCAGGAAGTTACCACTGCCGCAAGCAGGATCAAAGATCTTGAGTTTGCTTAGTCGGTGCAGGAGTTCGTTTAGTTTTTTCGGATTGCCTTTTGCTTTTTCAAAGGCCTCGTATAAATCATTCAAAAACAGTGGTTCAATCACTTTCATGATGTTGGGCACAGAAGTATAGTGCATACCCAATCCGCCACGGTGTTCAGGCGTAATTACTGCCTGAATCATTGAACCAAAAATATCAGGATTGATGGCGGACCAGTTCAGTTCACCACTATCAATAATGGCTTGGCGTGAGCGCCTGGTGAAAATGGGTGTTTGGATTTTACTTTTAAATAAGCCACCATTCACAAAAGGAAATTCATCTAAATAGGAAGGAAGGTTTTTGCGGTCTTTTTTCGCTGTATTCAGCACTTCAAACAGTTTGTCGAGGTAAGTGTGAAGGTCACCACCGTCGGCTTGTGTATGCGAACCAATGGCATTGGTAAATTTTCCTTCTTTAAAGATCTTAGTGTCTTCTGCAAAGAAGCAAAACAACAAGCGAGAAAGAAAAACATTGAGACTGTGTATGAATTCGGGCGAAGTGTCTGGATTGTCTTTTTTGATTTCATCAAAAAGCTTGGCCATTTTTTCAGCTGCCTTAACATCAGCCGGATTTTCATTGGCGTGGGTAGCTTTTTCCATGCCCGCCCAAGGCAAAAAGAAATCGTAATGTTTTGGTAATTCATTTAGCTCTATGTCTAGTCTCTCATCCGTTTTGGTATCAATCGCAAGCAGGAATTTATAATCTGTGACAATCACAAAGCGTTCATTGTGCTTTACGCCCTTTACAGTTTCAGAGACAATGGTATGTAGGTCTTTATGGTATTCCTCCTTAAAGTGAAGTTTCTTTTTCCAGATGATTCCCCCTTCATTTTTTGAAAGGTTCAAGTTCCCTTTTTGTAAACGGGTAATGGAGGCTTTTGGTAATCCATAGGCTAAAAGCAATTCGTATATGAAGCTTTCCTTATTGAAAGACGTCATCAAGCTTTGTAAGTTCTTTTCTATTTGGGCGATGTTCATTGTGGTTCCAGTATTTCTAAATATTGCATAACTCCTCTTCCTACTTGGTAAAAGTCCGGTATATTCTTTTAGGAAGAATTAAAAACGCATCGTTTCTCAAGGCAAACTACCCAAAAATAGCAACTATTTGGTTTAAATTGTGGAAGTTGCAATTAAAACTTAGTTGAATCAAATTCTAGCTTTACTTTTAAAGGATATTTGAGTAAAAACCATAAGTATAATAATTTTAATTTTTTAGTTCTTTTTTCAGCAATTTTTTGTCAATAAATAGAGACTATTTGCTCTTAATTTTAGATTTTTATTAAAAAACGTTGTGATTTAATGGTCTTTCCATGTTCTTTAGCCTTTAGTTTAGGGATGACATATGCAATAGGTGCACTTTGGGTAAAAAATGATCTCAACCAATTTGCTATCCGTTGTATTTTGTTAACCTAAATTTGAATAGAATCATAAATAATATATAGAGGGATGAGAAAGTGGGGGAGCTAGCGAAATTGAAATTTACCACATAATCAAGTCGAATGCTTCGATCTAAAAAAGAAACTCAGGAACGGAATATGCACAGGCAAGCTGTCTTAGACCAGAAAAATAGGAGTGAGGATGATTTCGAAAAATACATAACCTTCATTTCCTCCGGTGCATTGGCCATTACCGTAACCTTTATTGACAAATTAAGCCCATTGGATCAATCGGTTTTTGTTTGGGTTATATTGGTAGGCTGGTTTTTTTTAGCGGCTACCTTATTCTTAAATCTCATTTCTCATTATCTATCAAGCCGGTACAATGAAAAAACGATTCAGGAAATTGATGAAGATATTCCAACGAACAAATTGACTGAAAATATTGATAAAAGAAACAATATAATCTCACGGTTGAATATCAGTTCAATATTTTTGCTTGGGATAGGTATTTTTTGCATTTTGATTTTCACAGGTATAAACGCTTATTATCATGGCTAAACAAAACAATCCAAAACCAAATCAAAACCCAAAACCCCCAAGCAAGGGAGGATCCAAGGGGAGAACTATACCAAAACCTAGTGCTAAACCGAAACCTGCACCGAAAAAATAGATTAAAATGATCTTAACAGTTTGGTTAAAAAAGTAGGAAATCTAGCTCCATGTTGGAACCCCAGATGATAATATTTATATAAGGGTGCAGGCAGTGGATTTTGTAAAGCATTTTCCAAAGTTGTAATAGTAAGTTGAATAGAAACATGAATGAAATTCCTGATTACCAATCTTTAATGCTGCCGTTTTTAAAATTCATTCAGGATAGAAAGGAATACGCATCCTCTGAAGTTGTTCAGGCTCTGGCTGATCAATACCAATTAACTGATGAACAAAGGGAAGAACTACTTCCAAGTGGTACCCAGGCTATCATCAATAATAGAGTGGGGTGGGCAAAATTTTACCTGGAGCGTGCTGGGTTAGTAAAGACAGTAAGGAGGGGAGTCTACCAAATTTCCCCAGGAGGATTGCAACTACTTCAATCTGATCGGAAAAATATAAATGTTGCCTTTCTAAAAACGTTGCCCAAATTCCGGGATTGGTATGCAGAAAATGTTGCAGGGGGAAATAAGGGAAACAAAAACGATTCAGAAGATGACTCCGACACTTCCATAGAAACTTCCAAAACTCCGGATGAATTAATCAATGAGGCCTATAAGCGGATAAATGAAGAGTTAGCCTTTGAAGTGCTAGATAAAGTCAAGTCAGTTACCCCAGCTAAATTTGAGGACATTGTAGTGGATTTATTAAAAGCTATGGGCTATGGTGGGCCTGAAAAAAACGGTAAAACCCTGGGGAAATCCGGAGATGGTGGAGTCGATGGAGTGATCAGGGAAGATAAATTAGGGTTGGAAATGATTTATGTTCAGGCCAAGAGGTGGGAAAATCAGGTGACCATTTCATCTGTCCGTGATTTTGCCGGAGCCCTGCTTTCAAAAAGATCTAAAAAAGGGGTATTTATTACCACCTCACACTTCCCAAAATCCGCCTATGAATTTACTAAAAGTATTGATCAGAAAATCATTCTGATTGATGGGAAGGAATTGGCCAAATACATGATTGAATTCCAAGTCGGCGTATCTAAAAAAGAGGTGTATACCATCAAAAGATTGGATACGGATTATTTTGAGGAGTTTTAGAAAGTTGTGATTTTTTATATGTAGGTAAAAAATATATAGGAAAAATGGATGATTGGTAATGATTAAAGAATTTAAAGCCATAACCCTATATCTACTATCATTATTTTAATTTTAAGAAAAAGATGTGAAAATAAGATTTATTTTTATCTTAACATACCCTTTTCAATCCACTGATTAACTGATCTCTAGATTAGAAAATTCTGAAGTGAAAAGTGTGATTTTACTTTACAGCTAACCATTTTAATGCTACAGTAAAAATTTTATTTATATAAATACCTATTTATTCTTTCATCATTTTCAATATACTTTCTCCAGGGACCGTCTAATGTAAGATATTTATCTTCAGGACCTACATATAGGGTGTTAAACCAATCTATTCCGTCATTAGGTTTAATCTTCATACCTTTAGTTGTCTCTAGTTTTTTAAAAAATGTTTCCGTTATTTTAAGGAAAAATTCAATTCTATCCCAATTAAAAATATTCCAATTGATAGTGTAATTTTTATCTTTTAGGTAATCGTTGAAAATTGATTTAACCATATCTTTTATAATTTCTAGGGAATCAATTTGTATGTGCTTCTTTTTTCCTGTTTGCGTGTTTATATTTCTTCTTATATTTTCGAGTTTAGAATTTCCAAAATTAGCAAATGCAACCGTGTCATTCCTGTCGTGCTGAAAGCTTTTAAGTAATGATTTTTTAAGGTCATCATCGATTTCAATTATTTCATCAATTTTTAAACTCATAACTTTTGAGAAAATTTCCAAAAGTTTTTTTGTGCCATTTAGATTTATTGGATAATTTATATCTTGTTGACTTAGTGTATAAGCAATGGGGTCTGTTGCTATAATTGCACCACCATTATTGTATATGGCTTTAATAGTGGATTGGAATAGGCTTAAATCGTGAGCAATTACTTTAGATGTTCCTAATTCGGCTAAAGTAAGAAGTGTTGGGGTTAATGTGAAATTTTCCTCGATTTCGGTTGGGTTTCCTTGGTTAAATCCATACCATACATTTGTGTCACAAATAATACTAGTTTTTGTATCGCTATAACTTTCAAACTCTACCTTTATATTTACTTTAAGTTTGCTTGTTTCTGTCATGGTTATATTTCAATTCGATAAAGGTTTGTAAAGAATTAATTGATCAGGAGTAAATAATTCTGATAATGAATAAGATGAAGATAATGAACCTTTAAATAAACAATTATTTACCGCATAAAATCTGTAATGTCATCCAATATCTCCTTTTTGGTCTTGTCTTCAAAACCTGCGAAGTAATTCTTAGTGGTTTTCATGTCAGAATGTCCCAGTGCTTCGCTTACAAATTCTAAGGAGGCATTTTTTCTTACAGCTGTAGTGGCAAAGGTATGCCTGGCCCAATAGGTTGAAATAGCATCCGAAAGGCCATTTGCTATGGCCAATTGCTTTAGGTACTTGTTTGAAAAAGTTATAAAGGTTTTCCTTTTCATGTCTTTTTCTTCCTCTGTCATGTCACTGGTTAAGATTGGGAATACATAATTGTTCTTGTCTTTGTCCTTGTTTCCATACTTGTCAATGATTTTTATTGCATAGTCGGTCAAAGGCACTTGAATCGGATGACTATTTGATTTTTTGGTGCGCTTGGTTTTTTCACGGATAAATATGATTTGGTTTCCTTCAATGTTTTTCCATTTCAAGTATAGGATGTCCTTATAGTTTATCCCATTGCAGACAAAAGAGAAAAACCAGAAATCCTTTGCCTTTTCCTGTGCTTCATTTTTCGGTATGGCTCGGAAGAGGCTATTTAGTTGCGAATTGTCAAAAGCTTTCTTGGTGTTTTTAGAGGAGGGGATCTCGTATTTTTTGACGCCAAAAGGATAGATTTCTTTATCGATTATTTTTTGATCTATGGCCAGGTTAAACATTACTCTCAAGCCTCTCAAGTATATGCCTACGGTTGTAAGCGATTTTCCTTTGGTATTTGTCATCCAGTCCTCAAAATCATTTAAAAACTTCACCGTGACTTCCTGAAACAACAGTTTTTTTGGTTCCTTTCCAGTCTTATCTTCCAAATACGCTTTTAGCGATTTCATGCATAACTCGTAACTGGAGGCTGTACCAAATCTATTACTTTGTTTGAGTTCTGCTGTATAGGTTTCAAATTGATAAAATACATTGATTAAATCACCAGTCTTTATGGTAAGCGTGTTTTCCAAGGCGTCAAAGGTGAAAACGTTCAAGCCTTTAACCTTATCCATATACAGGTACATAAGGCTATCCAAATTTTCTTTGATTGCTTTTTCATCTTTACTGAAGCGTTGGCCTTTCTCAGGAAATACAATCCTATTGAAGTCTTTTTCTGTGAGTTCGAAGTCGGTGGTGTAAAGCTTGGCTTTTCTTATGGTAGTGTCATAAACCCGAATCTTTACAGGGAATAGTCCATTGTCTTTTTTTCGTCTGGCATCGAGGTACAAAGTAACCTTTGCTAGTTCCTTGGTCTGGTCTTTCATGGTGCTTATGTAAAAGTAGCTTTGAACAAAGGTAATCATTTGCACACTATTTGCACAAAATATCATCCATATTTGTATAAACATACCATAATCAAAAGCATAGTTTAATGCTTTAAAAGGCTTATAATCAATAAATAAGAATAGTATTCGATAAGTAAAAAAGTAGTATGATTTCTGACTCATAATCAGAAAGTCCCTGGTTCGAGCCCAGGTGGGCCCACAAATTAGCTGGGAGCAATCCCGGCTTTTTTTATGGCTAAATTTTTTATTTCTTCTTCCTTTTAAATAGCAATTTTTATGCAATCACTAAACTCAGGTTGCGGTGGCCGGGCCAAAACTACGAGGGGCAGGGGCGTTGAGGGAGGAAGATTAGTTTTGGCTAGATTTTTCTTTGGTTCGTTTCTTTTCATCAATGGAAAAGAAATGAACGGCAATCATGAGATTTCATGGACTAAATCACCATAGCTCTCCAAAAAATCCTGACAGCGTTTTACCTGCAATGAATTTAATACTCCTTTTCATTCCTACAGCTCGTAGTACTTTAAGAAATCGAAAAACATTATGGATTCTCTAGACCTAAACCATTGGGAAAGGTATATTATAAAAAAAACCGTTTGTTCTCTAAATTTTGGCTAAAGCCGGATGTTTGGTTTTTACTTTATAAATGGGCTAAAGCCCATTCCTATTGAGCTGTTTGCCTTGATCAATTATATCGTACTAAATCTGGAAATGGTATAATGCATCCAATTCTCAATAGCCCCTAGCTTTAGCTGGGGGATTTCAATGTTTTATACGTGTTTGTGGCTTAAGCCAACCCCTTATGCCAAGGAGCTTACCGCCTATTTATGCGATGGATGCAAATCGAACCTATCCTACAAAAGTTGAAAACTTTCGGTATGATAGGTCTAAGTTACGCTTCGCTAAACTTAGACGAGATCCAGGACCACATTGAGATAGTATTGAGAACCACGAGCCTAAGCCCGTGGTTCTCAATACTACTTAACCAACCTCAATTCATCGATCACATTTTCACTGGAATCTTTTGCCGTGTAATTCAGCGTGTTTCCATCGATTTCCAAAACCTGATAAAATGGTTCTTCGGAAAAGCGGATGGCGGCATAAGGTTCCTCTCCAATGTCTTTTGGACCACTAGGAATGCCTATGGAAATCATGTAGGTGGTGCCATCTTTAGCCTCAGGAACAACTTTGCCATCCTTCATGGGATTGGAACGCATATAATAATGGATGTGTCCGGAAAATACCATGTCAACATGGTACTTGTCGAATAAAGGGATCCACTCTTTTTGGATGTTAGGATAGGGTTCCTCCCAATTGTAGGGCGGGAAGTGGAACATGGCAAATTTCCATGTGGCTTTTGATTCGCTCAATTTTTGCTCGATCCATTGGGTTTGTAGTTCGTCCTTTGAGGTGGCGTCAATCATCAGGAACAAGCCGTTTTTGTAATTGAAGGCGTAAGTATGTTCATTAGGAATATCCTTTGGACCATTGGGCGGATAACTGAAGAGTTCCCTGTACATCTCTGCGCCAAGTCCCATGCGGTTGTCATGATTTCCGAGGACATTCATAAAGGGTCTCTGGGAAATAACGTCCTTGGAGTATTCGAAGAGTTCATCCCATTGATCCCTATGAAGACCATCGCTTACCAAGTCACCTGCAATGGCGTGAAATGCGGCGTCCGGATGTTTTTGAAATGCCTGATTGGCCAAATTTCCCCATATGGGCGAAAAATGGGAGTCTCCATACCAAATAAAAGAAAATGCTTCGTTATTGGACTGCGTTGTAAAAGTCTGCGTTTCTGGCCAGTGGTCCTGGGTGCTTATTTTGTATTCATAAGTTGTTCCTGCTTCCAGATCCTTCAGTTTGGCTGTAAACCGATGAACAAACCGGTCATTGGCAAGTCTTAGGTCTTCCATTTCGTACTTGCTTGCATTTAAGGAAAGTGAATCATTCGTTCCCTTTATTCGGAAAGTTACAGCACTTGTATCAATGGATTTGGCGGCTCTCCATTGAATGTCCATAGTTGAGGAGGGATCATCACTCCAGGTCAGCATGATTTGGTCAGCCTTTTCTGAAGAAGGAAACTTGGTGGTCCGAAAAGCATTTACCAGCTGAGTTTCGGTCCCTCTTCCACGGACTGTTGTCAGAAGTTGGTGTCCCTTTAGCGCATTGGGCACATCAAAAAGTACCAATTCATCCCAATCATGATAAACAAAAGCCCCATCATCCATGGTGCCCACGAAATCAGTTTCCGGATAGAGATCGCTGATGATCACTTCTTCACTTTCATTTTGGGGGGCAACACTGACAAAATAATGGTAACTGTAGTTTTCCAAGCCATTGATTCCTAGTCCTATTTCTCCTTTGTCAAATTTCTTCTGCCATACTTCGTAATCCGTCATTTCGTTGCGCAATTCCATGTCGGTTTTCACAAATCCGCTTTCCTGGAGCCAAAAGGGTTGCCTTTCTTGTTTTTTGCTCCTCATCAGGGAAACTACAACTGGTACATTCACTTTAAATGTCCAATGCCCTGTAGCTAGCGTCTCAAGCTCCTCTTCGGTAAACAAGTCAAATGCTTCCTCATAAGTAAGCGCCTGGAGTTCTTCTATGGCCTTTGTTTGATAAAGGTGGGAGATTTTGTTGCTGATTAGTTCTTTGGGAGTGGTTTTCGGTTTTTCGTTTGCTTCGGAACATGCAAATACAATAATTAGTAGGCCTAAAATGTACATTACATTTTTGTATCGGTTGATTTTCATTTCAGTGTTTCAAGATTTCATTATTGATGATTGGATAATGGAATGGATGCTTATAGCTTTTGATTTTCTTTCGAGGTAATAGCACATTCACTTAGAATGACTGGAAGATGAATGAATCGGGCTATTATTTTATGTTAAAATTATGTTAACCAAGAAAAAGTAGCTCTCACAATCGCAGGGCTAGGAGAAAATGCTAAACGTATTGAAGCCATTTGCAGCCTAAATAAACTAGAAATTTCACTTTGACTAAAAGAGTAAAGGGGAGTTTTATAAATAGAATATAAAGATGAATATTTGATTGGATTGATTGAGACTCAGAAAGGGTCATATGTTTATATACAACAGGTACCATGATGCTCTTTCTGTTTAAAAGCTGGATCTGTGGGATTTACCCATCAATTGTTGATTTTATTTTTTTAAGAATGGTTTCTTCGTTTCCAGAAGGTAGATGATGCCCATCTTTTTTCCTGTTGATAAACCCGTTTTCGCAACTGAATATATTGGCTAAAATTATCCATTAAATCCTGCTGAAAAATGGCTGTGGTTGTGGCTTTTTGAGACAATTCATTTTTAATATGCCTTGCGGCATGGCAAGCGGAGCTTATCGTAAACCCAATTCCCATGGAAGAAATAGGGTCAAAAGATACAGCAGCGTCTCCAATAGCAATGAATCGATCGATACTGGTTGCATCGCTGATCCGTGTTTGGGCATTTCGGACCCATGGTTTTTCTGAGAGTGCCTTGGCCCCATTCAAAAGCTTTTTCACATGGCGTGTAGCTTGTAGGGTTTCACTCCAAGAGTCGAGTTGATGCAGCTGGTAGAGAGGATATCTGCATCGGTAAAAAATGTTACCACCATTTTGTTTCCAGGAAGGCATGCACTGTACCACCAGCCTAATTCTGCTGCTTCCAAAGTTTGTTCGAATGGTGTACTTTGCTCATCAAGCGTCAAGAATAATCCTGTGCCCATTAAATCATCGTATTTTTGAGCAGGAACACCAACCTGTCTACCGACACCGCCTGTTCTACCGGAAGCGTCTACCAAGTAATCCGCAAGGATCGTGAACTTGCCTTGGGTAGGGTGGGAGAGCAATAGCTGCCAACTTTTGTCTTCCAATTGCTTGAATTCAGTACACTTTGTTCGGGGAAAAATTGTCGCACCTCTTTCTGCCGCAACCTCAATTAATTTTAAATCAATCTTCTCTCTATCTAGTTGGTAGGTTGCCTCCTCAGTGGTAAAGATAGCGTGTGTTGTGATGGGCTGATCATTGCCCCAATAGGCCTTGCTAGCATGAAGTGGAAAAAAACTTTCTGCTTCAAAATCGGCTTTATCAATTTTCAAATATTCAATTAAATCAAAAATGCTTGCCGAAACATGTTCACCAACTCGGGTACGATTAAAATCAGATTGTTCAACCAATGTCACACTGCAGTCCGAGTAATTCAATAAACTTAAAGCGGCGGAGGCTCCTGCTGGGCCTCCGCCGATAATAAGTACATCTGTATGTTGAACCGTAGTTGACATTAACGCCTCATCCTTGTTCCTGATCTATGCATTCCAAGCCCCTCACTCGCGACGCTGATCTTTTTAAAGGCTCGTTTTTCAAGGAATGAAACCAGTTTTTTCGCTTTTTCGCTTTTTTTCTCTATCCGTGTTACATCTGCCTCGATATAGAAAACGGGAATAGTAGTTTCATTGTCATCACCATTGCCGCTTAACTGTCCCACACCTACTTCTTTGAATGAAAACAGTTCGTGTGTTCGTTCGGTTTCAGTAAAATTCGGAAAGCCTTGGTCCTGAGAATTCGTATTTCGTATAAATGCCAAAGACGACCAATGCTCCACCATTTGCCCATTGATTAAGCATAAAGTATTGCGTGTCATTCAGCGCCAAAAATTTTACAATTGTTTCATTGCTAATTGAGTTACTCCCCGAGTTCAAGGGCATCATTGGAAACCGGTTGTCTCCGTTTTCCTTAAAAAGTTTCGATTGGGGCTGGTCAAAGGAGGAGTCTGTTTTGGTGTTAGGTCTTCGGAAGTAAGAAAAATTATTTAACCTGTTGGCTTTATTTGCCTCACTGGAATCGGAGAAATCGAAAATATTGGAGGTAAAGGCCATCATGGACTGTACATTGGCTACCCACTGGTAGCCTCCTATCCGCTGGATAATCGGTAAAATATCTCGTTGGTAGTTAACCGCATAGGAAGGGTCAAATGTGCCACCATGACACATTTGCGGTATCAGATCAAAGTTTCTAACAGCCACATCAAACATGGTGTCACTTAAATTGGAAATATTCACAATTTCTGGTGCAAAATCTGGTGAACCTACAATTACCCAAGCCTGTAAGGAAATTGGGTTGGATCCATCATTGAAAGTGATGGTGCAGTAAACAGGTCCATCAGAGATGTCATCATGCCATGAATCTGATCCTCCATAACTCGTTAAAGGTTCATTTCCTCCGGCATAGCCAAAACCTCCCAAAACAACCAATCGTCCTTGATCATCTGTCTTTAGGTCACCCAAAGTGGTGATCGGGGTCCCAGAAGAAACATTAGGTAGAGGATAATTGAAAGGGTAACCTGATGGGGCATTTTCTTTTTCGAAACCAATATTCTTTCTGGCGCCGCATATACTCCTTGGTCCTGGATCAATAATCAATGGCTGCCTATCTTTCTCTGTTTTCAGACTGGCATTACGGAGATCAACCCCTCTGTTTTTGTAGCTATTTGCATCACCGTAGAGTAGATTTCCTTGTAACTCACTGTATTGGTACCATGTTGCTTTTTTGTTGGCAAGATGCACTGTCCACTCGATTGAATTTACATTTGGAGAATCTAAGGTGAGTTCAGTGCCAGTAGCGGTCATTACTTTAAAAGTTTGTCCTTGTCTTCTCACTTGGCTTGACTCATCTTTGAAAGTCTTGATAGGACCAAGTTTGTTTCCGTACTCATCTGCTTCGAATGGTAGGCCCCCCTAATTTATCTGGTGAAAGACAAAACTGGCCAGTACTATTTCCTAGTCTGGCAACACCTACTGAGGGACTAATTTTTAAACCCATTTTTTTTATTTTAGGTTAGAAAAATCACTTTCACTTTTGGTATGGGCTAAGGCTCATGTTACAAATAGAGAGGACAACTAAAGCACCTTGTTGCTTCTTATTTAATAAGGAGGGATATTACGCTACTACCATTATTGATCGATTATTACCGATATTTATCACCATGAAATGGTTTGAAGGAAGTCAATTGCTCCAGAACTTTAACCTTTGAATAGATCAAATAACTTGAAAAATAAAACCCTAGGGCTTAAGTTGGTTTAATGGAATTAAATATATTGATTTTATTCTTAATGCGCTTTAATTAGCGAAATAAAAAACCAAAAAATCAGAGTTTTATAGTTTTTATAAGTCTATTTGGGTGATATATTCATAATTACATTTCACAGTCCTTTAGGTAATGTTCGCAACTTTTCTATTCCTTTTTTTGCAGAAGTATAACTATTCCAAATGGAATTATAGAAGGTTTAGGAATATCCTTATTACGATTTGCTGAGGGACTCCATCGAATTGGTGATAAAAATTAAATGGTTGTAATTGAGAAAAGACTTCTTCCAATATTAGTCATCGACAGACATTTTTTCACTTCCTGAAATCTGGAATAATAATTTAAGGCTTTTATTCAGGGATAGTTTTATCAGGTCTATAGATCCTAAATAGCCTTCATTAAGATGAAGATAATAAGGGGCGGATTTTTTAGAAAGATCATTTTGACTAAATGAAGTCAAATGAGCTAAAAATAAAAATAGCACTTGAAGGTAAAAGTACTTGTGCCTGTAAAATAACCGTTTATTAAGGGGGACTAAAATACTTCAAATCAAGAACTTCAAATTACCTGATTTAGAACGAAAGGGCCAAAATTAACTTTTGAATCTTTATTACATGAACTAAGTTCTAATTATATTTTTGGTCTTTATTAATTATTTCTATTGGGCAATGGATTACCTTATCAGAATTATTAGTTTTTGGAGCTGCCATTTATTATTTTACCTTTTAATAATTAGCCATTACTAGGACCCATTATGATAAATTTCCCGCTACTACTTTTCTGTGGTGTTTTTTCTTTGGCCGACAGCCTGCCTCAAGTGCTACCAGGCACGCGTGAAGGGATTGCACCAATTTCCCAAGAAGCTTTTTCTAGAGAATTATTGAATGGAGCACACCGTTTTGTGGAGGTAAAAATTGAAGAGGCCAAGGCAGAAAGAACGCAGGACTGGACGAAAGGATTGTCCTCAAATGAACAAAAAGAACGCTTCTTTTCAGAAAAGCGGGATAAATTAAGGACCATTTTAGGGATAGTTCCCCGACCTGCAACTGGTCAAAATATCGAGATAATAGCCAATGTTTCGGATCCCGTAGCAGTAGCAGAAACAAAGACATACACCATCTACCAGATAAAGTGGCCTTATCTCGAAGGAATGTTTGGAGAAGGGCTTTTACTGAGGCCTAAAAACAATCCGAAAGGCCATGTCGTGGTTTTGCCTGATGCAGATCAGCTTCCTGAACAATTGGCTTGTTTGTCTCCAGGATTAGCTGAAGGTTCCCAAATGGCCAGGCATTTGGCTGAAAATGGCTTTGAAGTCATCATTCCAACCTTGATCAACAGAGAAATAATAGAAAAAGACCAATCGGGTAGAGAATGGGTATAGAGTGGGAAATGCCCTACTTCAATATGGGCAATACTTTCAGTTATGCAGAAATGGCTTATTTGATTTTCCCTAGGCCTTTTATGGTAGAAAGGGGGAGGCATGACCTTGTACAACCGGATGAATGGGTGGCTTATGAGTATGAAAAAGTCAGGTCCCTTTACACCCAGTTTGGCAAGGATGATAAAACCAACATCGAATATTTCAACGGAGGTCATGCTTCGCGAAATAAGGGGGGTTTTGATTTTCTTCACCAGCACTTGAACTGGCCTTAATTAACCATTGGTTTTATTTTATCAACTTATGCAAAAAATAGTATCGGGAAAACAAGTGAAGGAGCTTGATAAATTGTATGTCAATGAATCGGGCATTTCTTCTTACCAATTAATGGAAAGGGCGGCAAATGAATTTTGCCATTGGTTTACTGCTAATTTCAAAAAAGATAACAACATTAATGTTTACTGTGGCACAGGTAATAACGGAGGGGATGGCTTGGCCATTGCCAGGTTATTGTCTGAAAAGGGTTATACAGTAAATATTGCTGTAATTGGAAATCTCGAAAAAGGGTCAACTGATTTTATAAATAACCTGAAAGTATTACCAGAAAACATAGTCGTAAGCAATTGGGGAAATACAAAACCATCAGAAATAATTATAGATGCCATTTTTGGCGTAGGGATTAACAGACCACTTGAGGGGGAGTATCTCGAATTGATTCGAACACTCAATCAAGAAAGCGGCGTGAAAATCAGTGTAGACCTTCCTTCTGGACTTCCTTCGGATACCCCTGCTGATGGCGAGGTGTTTCATGCAGATCATACCCTTAGCTTTCAGTTTCCCAAGTTATCCTTGCTTTTCCCCGAACATGCGAAGTGTGTCGGTCAATTGGTAATCAAAAATATTGGAATGGAGCAAAAGCACTTTGATGCTTTCGCTTCCGAGCAATATTTTTTTTCGGGAGAATCCCTTTCCTCCTATCATAAGAAATTCCATGCCTTTAGTCATAAAGGAGATTTTGGACGCATTATTCTAGCTGGAGGAAGCTATGGTAAAATGGGCTCTATTTGTCTTAGCACAAAGGCATCTTTACGTACCGGAGCAGGTCTTGTTTTTTGTAAAGTTCCGGGTTGTGGTGTGAACATTGTTCAATCTACCATTCCCGAGGCAATGGTATTGCAACCTTCTTTAGAGATGGATATTGATGCCAACCTTGAATTATCTGCTATAGATGCAATAGGCGTTGGTCCCGGGCTGGGCAAAGGAGAAAATGCGCAAAAGCTCGTACATAAAATTCTTAAATCCTATGCTGGCCCAACGGTTTTGGATGCTGACGCAATTAATATTTTGGGAGCGCATAGGGAATGGCTCCCTTTACTACATTCCAATGTGATCCTAACTCCCCACTTAAAGGAATTTGAAAGGCTAACAGGCATGAAATCCGACAATCACCTACAGCGAATTAATTTGGCCAAAGAATTTTGTATAGAACATAACTGTAGTTTGGTTTTAAAAGGCGCTTTTAGCCTAATTAGTTTTCACGACGGGAGCCAGGTATTTAATAATTCAGGGACTGTATATATGGCCACTGGGGGATCAGGAGATGTACTTACAGGCATGCTTACCTCTTTTTTAGGACAGGGTTATTCTATGAAAAATGCAGCCATTTGTGCTGTTTTTCATCACGGTGATGCCGGAGAGCTTGCAGGCAAAAAGCTACGAAGGGGTACCTTGGCTTCTGATATCGTTGAAAACATTCCCCAGAGTTTTCTGGCTTGGGACATTGAGTAAACCCCTAATTACCTGATTTGGAGTTAAAATCATCTTAAAGCAAACTAAATCGTCACTGCGAACCCTTGTTGAGGCGGTACTGCGTAGGGAAAGGGTGTGGCAGTCTCTTTTTTGTGAGAATTAACACAATTCCCTCTACTCAAAACCCCCTCTAGGACTCGGGAGTTTGATTTTTTTGATAAATAAAGTCGAACTCAGGTTAATTGGTTTTACTCGGGTAGTAACCGGAATGTCTTTCTATGAAGGGGACTTGGACCTAATTTTTTAATTCCCATTCGGTGAATTTTTGTAGGATAGCCTACATTTCTCTCCCAACCGTACCCGGGATATTCCATTGCAAGATTGCTCATCAATTCATCCCTGTAAGTTTTTGCCAGAATGGAAGCAGCCGCTATGCTGGCATATTTTCCATCACCCTTGATGATACATTCATAAGGTATGGCATGGACTGGATTGAATCTGTTGCCATCAATCAACAAGAACTCAGGTTTTATTTTTAATTCATCAATGGCCCTGTTCATTGCCAGAAAGGACGCATTTAAAATATTGATTTCGTCAATTTCTTCCACGGTTGCACTGGCAATGGCCCAGGCCAAAGCATTGGTTTTTATTTCTTCTGAAAGCCTCTCCCTGTTGCCTTTCGTCAATTTCTTTGAATCATTGATCCATTCATTGGCGTAGTCGGCTGGTAAGATTACGGCAGCAGCCGTCACCGGCCCACTTAGGCAACCTCTGCCCACTTCATCGCATCCAGCTTCTAATCTATTAGGATCTAAATTCGGTAGCAGCATTGGGGTAAAATTCCTGTTCTTTATGGTATTTATGAATCAATTCGGCAACCAAGCCTGTCCATCCCGTTTGATGAGATGCACCTAATCCACGACCATTGTCTCCATGGAAATATTCGTAAAAAAGGATAAGGTCTTGGAAATGTGGGTCTTTTTGCATTTTCACATTGTCGGCATAGATTGGGCGGTTTCCATCTTGATCTTTCATAAATAGATTAATCATTCTTAGGGATAGTTCCTTTGCTATAATGTCCAAGGTGATGTATTTCCCGGAGCCGGTAGGGTATTCAATAGAGAATGTGCCTCCATAATAGTAATCAAATTTTTTCAATGACTCAATAATCAGATAATTGATAGGGAACCATATAGGGCCACGCCAATTGCTATTTCCTCCAAACATTGTCGTCTCAGATTCCCCTGGAGCATACCTGATAGAAAACCTATTGTCATTGATTTGGACAGAGTAAGGGTTTTCTAAATGGTCTTTAGATAGCGATCTAATCCCATAGTCAGATAAAAATTCCTTTTCATCAAGCATTTTGTTAAGGATACTCTTCATTCGATGACCTCTCAACAGTGAAAAAAGCCTTCGTTTTTCCTTACCAGGGTGAATCCAATTTGATACGAGTGCTGCTAATTTTGGTTTTTCTTTAAAGAAAAAATTCAATCGACTTTTAAATTCCGGTAGGTCATCAAATAATTCCTCTCGAATTGGTTCCACTGCAAACATTGGAATAATGCCCACAATGGATTTAACTTTCATAAGCTTGGGTTCTTCTCCTGAGAGATGAAGGACATCATAAAAGAAATTATCTTCATCGTCCCAAAGGCTGATGTTTTCTTTCGAAATGTTGCTCATGGCCCCTGCAATGTTTAGAAAGTGCTCCAGAAACTTGGTGGCCGTATGTTGGTAAACCTTGTTGAACACACAGAGATCAAGGGAGATCCTTAACATATTAAGGCTAAACATGGCCATCCATGAGGTGGCATCTGCCTGTTCCAGCTTGCCGAAAAACTTGTCTACATGGCTTCTGTCAAATACGCTGATATTGTCAAGCCCAAGAAATCCTCCTTCAAAGATATTTTTGCCTTCCATATCCTTTTGATTGACCCACCAGGTGAAATTTAAAAGAAGTTTATGAAATGCTCGTTCAAGAAATTCCTGGTCTCCAACCTTATCTTCGTTGTTTTTTCTATCTATCTGATAAACTCGCTGCACAGCCCAGGCATGGACAGGGGGATTGACATCATTAAAATTCCATTCATAGGCAGGCATTTGTCCGTTTGGATGCATGTACCAATCATTCAGCAAAACAAGTAATTGGTCCTTAGCAAAATCTGGGTCCAATCGAGCAAGTGGAATGGTGTGAAAGGCAAGATCCCAAGCAGCGTACCATGGGTATTCCCATTTGTCTGGCATGGAAATGATGTCATAATTCTGCAGGTGACGCCAATTGCTATTCCTGCCGGTTTTTCTTTCCTCAGGTGGCTGGTACCTTCCTGAATCACCTTCCATCCACCGCTCCACGTTGTAATAATAAAATTGTTTGGTCCACAACATGCCTGCATAGGCTTGCCTTTGGATCAATCGCATTTGATCGTCTTTTACTCTTTCTTGCAGGATACCATAAAAAGAATTCGTATCGGCTATCCGATTTTGCAGGATACTTTCAGCATTTTCAATAGGGTTTTCAGTCTGTAATTTTTGCATTCTGAAAACGACCTCAGATTGGCCACCTGCCGGAATAGTCAAGTTGTAAATTGCAGCTGATTTGGTACCCGTATTTTTTGGGTTCAGATGGGCATCTTCTCCTTTGGTTACATAATCATTGATAGCATCTTTGAGGTATTTTTTTTGATTGCCTATGTGATATAATCTTTCTCTATTGGTTTCATTGTCACAAAATTTTAGCTCCGGCTCTCCTTGAAAGATAAAAGTGTAGTTACCTGATTTTGGGGAATATGCTTTAATTTTATTTTTCCCATTTTTCCTCATCGTAGGTATAAAGGGTTCGTCACCGGTAAACCAGGTTTTTCTAAACCATATGGTGGGCATGACGCATAAGGTTGCTTCCTCTGAACCCCGGTTATGGATGGTGGCCTTACAGACAATATCTTCAATATCTTCTTTGGCATACTCTAAATAAATATCAAAATAGGCATTGTCCTCAAAGATCCCAGTATCTAATATTTCGTATTCTTTATCGTTTTTACTTCTTCTTTGATTTTCATCCAATAATTCCTGGTAGGGAAATTTGCTCTGCGGGTATTTGTAGAGCATTTTCATGTAGCTATGGGTGGGTGAGGAATCCAGGTAATAATACAGCTCTTTTACATCTTCACCATGATTCCCTTGGTTCCCGGTAAGGCCAAACAACCTTTCCTTGATCATTTCATCCTTGCCATTCCAGAAGGCCCATGAAATGCATAGTTTTTGTTTGTGATCGCTGATTCCTCCGATGCCTTCTTCACCCCATCGATATGCCTTGCTTCTGGCGTCATCGTGCGTTACATTTTCCCAAGCCGATCCATCAGGACTATAATCTTCTCTAACTGTCCCCCATTGCCTTTCTGTAAGGTAAGGCCCCCATTTTTTCCAATGCCGGGTATTTTCTCGGTCTTCCTTCAATCGCTTTAACTCTATATTCATGGGTACTTTACGCCAAATTAATAAAGAGCGAATTTAAACTATTTAGATTTCTTTTTGCCAAAATTCCTTAGTTGTATTGTATTTTTTTTCAAGCACCTTATTTTTTGTAGGGATAGCAGCTTATAGAATCCGGGTTAAAAAGAAATAGGGCAAGTAGAATTTTTCTCTGAAACTAATGCTATGTTATATTCTAACCGGTACCATTCGAGGGAAAGACAGCCAAAACAAAGTCAATAAGCAGCAACTTTTTCCTCACAGAAAATTTCATTCACCATTTCCAGAACATGCGATTCCAGTGAGCTTTGCCATGCTTTAAAGGTGTTTTCCTTTAACTGGTTGTCGTGCAAGTTGTCCATATAATGTTTTAAAACCTTAAGGTCAAAAGTCTTTGATGCTTTTCCTGCTCCAGCCTTTTCTGCATCTAGGGCATTGCAGTGTTGTTCATATTGCCCTTTTACTGGAACCATAAGAATGGTTTTCCCAAGGTACATTGCTTCACCAATAGACTCAAAGCCTGCTGTGGTAAGAAATCCTTTGCAAGTAGCCATCTTCTCAATAAAAAGCCTCTCGTTGATTTGGTGAAAAGTAAGGTTTGGTAGGGCTTGATAGGGGTCTGATTCTCCTATATTGTCCCAAAAAGCCTGAATATTTGACTCTGGGTTTTCCTTTGCTGAATGAATTAATTCTTTCGAATATCCAGGATTTACTTGTTATATAAATGCTAATTTGAAAGACTATTCTTAGGGCTTTGTGAACAAATTGTTAATCACGGATTTGTAGGTGTTGAATATAGCAGCTTGATTAGGTTTAGAAAATCAAGCATTAAAAATTAATTTGAAAACGGTGCCTATACCTACGCTGGACTTTACTTGCAAGTTGCCTTTGTGGCGACGCATAATTTGTTTGGACAAGCTTAACCCTATTCCAGAGCCTTTTTGTTTGGTAGTGAAAAAAGGTATGAAAATCTTGTTCAGGGCTTCTTCCTCAATTCCTTTTCCAGTATCAGCTACTTCTAAAATGATCTTTCCATTGTCATCTATATAGGCACGGAGATAGATTTCCTTTTTTGGGGTTTCCTCCATAGCATGTATGGCATTCTGAGTCAGGTTTATCAGGACCTGTTCTATTAATGCACAATCGGCAAATAGCAGCAGATCATTGGGTAGTATCTCTTTGCTGATTTTGATGGCCTTTTCTTCACATTGATTTTGAAACAGAATTTCCAGTCTGTTAAAAAGCTCCCCTATCTTGATGGCTGTAAACTTAGGGGTTGGAATATGAGCAAGACTTCTAAAATCACTTACAAAATTGATCAGGCCCTCACTTCTTTTTTCTATTGTGGAGATACCCATTTGATAGTCCTGTAAATCTTCCTGTTCTACGGAACCTTTATTTTTGATCTTACTTTTTAAGTCGGAACTAATGGTAGCAGCCAATGATGAGATAGGGGCAATTGAATTCATTATTTCATGTGTAAGTACTCGAATGAGGTTTTGCCAGGCCTCCATTTCCTTTTCTTCAAGTTCACTTTGAATATTTTGCAAGGATACCAATTTGAATTTCACATCTCGTAATACCAATTCAATCGCATAAACAGACAGTTGCATGATCCCGTCTGGATGGGCGATTTTGATAAGTTCGCTTCCTCCGGTCCTCAGTTGGTCAATGGCTTGGTACAATTCCTTATTGATTCCCGATATCTCCTGAATATGGTTCAATTTGTCAATGTTCAGCATGCGTTTGGCAGCGGTATTTAAAATCTGGACATTACCATCAGCCTCAAAGGTAATAAGGCCTATACTAAGGTGTTGAAACACCGTGCGGAAGTACTGAAAATTTGCTTCTTTCTCTAATTGGTCTTCCTTAAGTTTTGCAAGAATGGCATTAAACTCTATGTGCAGGTCATCGGTTTCAGTTCCATCAAACTTTACAGGATAGACTCTTGCATAATTGTTCTGCTTGATATTGTCGAGGAATTGCCTGACTTTTTTAAAACTGCTCTCTGCGTATCTGATCAGGAGGATCAATTGCACAAAAGTGATAATGATGAACAATGAAATGGCAAATGCCCCTGCGTCATTGGTGATAATGTATGCCAGAAAAAACAGACTTAATGCAAGAACAAAGACCCTGCCCAGTAATCCGATTTTATAATCCATATTTTTCCAACCTTCTATAGAGTGAAGCCCTGGTCAATCCCAATTCTTTTGCTGCTTTGGAAATATTGCCACTATTTTTATCGATAGCCTTTTGAATCATGTTTTTCTCCACTTCATCAAGGTTCAAGGAATTTGAGTTTATTTTATCATTGGCAGGCTTTGCTGAAAGGAAAAAGAAATCTCTGCTGTCCAATTCTTCGCCTTCAGCCATTATGATGGCTCTTTCTATGGCATGTTGAAGTTCTCTGATATTTCCAGGCCAACTGTACCTTTGTAACAATTGGTGTGCACTGTGCTTTAAACCTTTGAATTGCTTTCTGTATTTAGTTGCGTATACCTTAAGAAAATGATCTGCCAAGACAGGTATGTCATCCTGTCGGTCTCTTAGAGGAGGTAGGAATATTTCAACAGTGTTGATTCTATACAACAGATCCTGGCGAAAAGTGCTTTCTAAAATCATGTTGTGAATGGGCATATTGGTGGCGCAAATCAATCGGATGTCAATCGATAAGGATTTATTGCTTCCAATTCTGGTCACCTCTCTTTTCTGAAGTGCGGTTAGTAACTTCGATTGAAGAGGCATACTAAGGTTCCCTATTTCGTCAAGAAATAATGTGCCTTTGTCTGCTACTTCAAACCTTCCTGCCCGGTCTTCCTTTGCATCGGTATATGCCCCTTTCTTGTGCCCAAAAAGCTCGCTTTCAAACAGGCTTTCTGTAATGGCACCCATGTCTACGCCCACAAAAATATCCTCATTCCTTTCTGATTGGTCATGGATAGCTCTTGCAATGAGTTCCTTACCTGTCCCATTCTCTCCTAATATCAACACGTTGGCATCGGTCTTTGCTACCTTTTCGATAATTGAAAAAACATTTTTCATTGAGGCACTATGGCCTATGATTTCCGAAAATGGTTTTTTCATATCTGCCTGCAATTGCTTCTGCCGACTGGATAGTTTGTCTACCTGGTTGTAACTTTCTTTGAGCTTAATTGCTGCGGATAATGTGGCAATTAATTTTTCATTTTGCCAGGGCTTAAGGATGAAATCTGTAGCCCCTTCTTTAAGTGCCTGCACAGCCATTTCCACATCCCCAAAAGCGGTTATTAGGATGACCACTGCCTTAGGATCCATTTCCATGATTTTTCTGAGCCAGTGAAACCCTTCTTTACCAGAGTTAGTGTCTTCGGTAAAATTCATGTCCAGAAGGATCACATCGTAATTGTTGTTATTGATCAAAAAGGGAATCCTTCTCGGATCTTTTTCGATGGTCACTTCCTTTGCATATTTCTTCAATAACATCTTGGCTGCAAAAAGTAGGTCCTCATTGTCATCTACAATCAATATTTTGCCTAAATTTTTCTCCTCCATTGTTTTTTGATTTACTACTGCTGAAATTATGCCAACCTTTTATCCCTCAATTTAGCAATATTTGTACGCCATGGGCAAAATTAATGTTCGAAAGTGAACATTTTCTTTTCGATTTTGAACACTAGTGTAATCGATCGCCCTTATTTTTTTAATAGCCTGAAATTTCTGTTACCTTTGTTCATCAAACAAAAAAATAGAAACTATGTCTGTAGCAACTAAAGGAAATACCGTAAAGGTACACTACACAGGAAAACTTAAAGACGGAACTATATTCGATTCTTCTCAAGATAGAGAACCTCTTGAATTCGTTTTGGGAGATGGTAAAATGATAAAGGGATTTGATGTCGCCGTAGAAGGCATGACAGTAGGGGATGATATCAGTGTAACGATTCCCACTGACGATGCTTATGGTCAGAAAAGAGAAGACATGATGTTGGATGTTCCTATAGAACAGGTTCCAGAAGATATAAAGCCTGAAGTAGGTATGGATTTATCTATCCAAAACCAACAAGGTCAGCCTACCCCAGTAAAGGTGGTACATATTGATGAAGCAAAAATCACCTTGGATGCCAATCATCCGCTTGCCGGAGAAGATTTGTTATTTGATATTAAACTTGTTGAAGTAGTGTAAAGTTGCTTCTTGGTTAAAATAAAAAAAAGGACTTGTTATTTAAGTCCTTTTTTTTATTGCTCCAAATTGGTATCTTTTTCTATCGTACCATGTGGATTGGCGTAAATGCTTTTGGTTTTGTTGTATTTGGAATTCCCGACTTCAACCACAAAAATTTTGCTATTAAGGTGGGTGAAGTCATAATTTTTTTGAAGGCCACCATCAGGCAAAAGTTGATCCTGTAAGATCAGATTACCTAAAATGTCAAATATTTTTACTTTTGTTAAATGAGCATTTGGTTTATCCAGGATTAGCTTGAATTTCTTGTTTCCAATAGATTTTAAATCGAAATTAACGGCAGGGGTGTTTAATTCCTTAGGAAATGAAATCTCAGTCTCAAAGGACCTACTAACACTCTGTGCCTCTGCAGAAAATTTCCCTGAATAGAAAAGGACTAAAAAAAGGAGTACAGATATTGTTATTGTAACGGTATATTTTTCTTCATTCATTGATATGCAAATTGAAAAGATCGATCCGGATAATTTTAAAAATTCAACTTTAATTAATAAAATTTAACAAAATTATAGTTTATAAGCGGATTATTGGTCGTAAGCCAATAAATATTACCTCGTTTTATGTAAGTGGTAGAATTTGAGTTGTATTAAAAATCATCCGGACGGTTAAATACCGAAACACCTTTTTCATTGGCTAAAATGATCTGCCGATAGGATAATGCAAGGCGATCAAGAGGTTTAGCCATAGGTAGGGCAATAGATTCAGATAATTTTGTTAGATAGTTTGTTTTTACCAATTGATCCTGCAAGATAGTATAGAAAAAATCACCTTCAATTACAGATCTATTTCGGGTCAAAATAGGCACCTTTTCTAAAAAATTAGCCTGATTATCAAATATATACATTCCATCTTCTGCCACCTGTAAGAATAACAAATTATACCTCTCTATCAGCAGTATGATTTTCAAGTCATTTTTCTGAATTATGGTATTAATGGCCTGAGCTTGTAGAAGCTCATTGTTGCTGAGGTTAATTTTTTTTAGCTTGAGATCAGATTCATCATAAACCCAAAGACTATTGTTATTTCCTAGGCTAGCTTGACTTACCCATCCTAAAACACCTGTTTCATCAATGGATTTGGTGATGATAGGGTTTAAAAATCGATCAAGAATCTCAAATCGCTGCAATGATGCGCTAAATAGAAATATATTAACAGTTTTGAAAGCGTCCAAATGAGTTACCGGAGCACTTAAGGAGGTTGACAATTGATTGAGCGGGTCCCCTTTTGCATTGAATTGAAACAGGTAGCCTTGCTTATCCGTTATGAAAATATTTCCTTGACCATCTGTTGATATTTTATCAATGCCAGGCATTGTAGTCTCCCATAACTTGACAAAGTGTTCCCCTTGGCCATTGGCCAAGGGTACTATAAAAAGTGCCAAAAGCCATGTGAAAATCGTTTCAATCAGTCTTGATCGCATAGCCATTGTACTGCTTAAGTTGAAAGCTCATGCCGTCAAATTCCCCATAATAACACTGATTAACCCATTCTCCAAGATTAAAGTAAACAGAGGAAGAGTTGATAGGCAGCTTTAAGGGTAAATGCCTGTGCCCGAACACAAAATAATCAAAATGAATTTTGCTTTCTAACTCCTTACTGTATTGAAATAACCATTCGTGTTCCTGCCCTTTAAATTCATCTTCTTTCTTTAATTCATTGGTTATTCTGCTGTTTTTAGACCAAGCTTGGGCTATAGCTATTCCAATATCAGGATGAACCCATTTAAACAACCATTTGCAGGCACTGCTGGTAAAAAAAATTTTGAGAAGTTTGTATTTTTTATCACCAGGACCAAGACCATCACCATGACCAACGAGAAATCGCTTTTGGTTAATCTGTATTTCCTGTGGATGCTGAAATACGGGTATTCCCAATTCCTCAGAGAAATAATCCTTCATCCATAAATCATGGTTACCCGTAAAGAAGAACAATGGTATACCTTTGTTCCTCATCATTGTGATTTTGGCAAAGAATCGAAAAAATCCTTTTGGTATAACTTTTTCGTACTCAAACCAAAAATCAAATATATCTCCAACGAAAAATACGGCTGCAGCATCTTCCTCTATTTCACTAAGCCATCTTACTATTTTCTCTTCTCTTTTTCTACTGGAAAGGTCATCAGGTGTTCCCAAATGAAAATCAGAAACAAAATAGACTTTCTGAGATTTATTTAGCGAGAGTTTCATTGTATTATCCAGATTGGTCGCGCTTTGATATGGAGACATGGCTATTTAAGGATCGATTTTTTGTAATAAAATTACAGCTTACAACTTATTAATACTAACTAATTTTAAATCAAAAAAGGAGGGTTACCCCTCCTAATTATTTGGTGATTGTAAAGACCTGAATTTTTAATCTTTATTCTCTATAACATCTTCTTTTTTATCATCCGTTTCAGGGGTTACTTCTTTAGGCACATCAATTGTTTTCTCCTCTTCCTTTACTTTAGTGAATTTTTCGTAAGTAGTTTCCTTATCAAAAGGTCTTTTACCAATCAGTTTTTCTAAATCTGCCTGAAACAAAATTTCCTTTTCTAAAAGTTCCTTAGCGATTTTTTCCAATTCATTCTTTTTATCTTTTAAAAGATCCATTGTCTTAGTATAAGCGAACTCAATCAACTTACGTACTTCTTCATCTATGGTCTGTGCTGTATTTTCAGAGTAAGGTTTGTCAAATTTATAGTCATTGGACTTACTGTCGTAAAAGGACACATTACCAATTTTATCGTTCATTCCATAAACAGAGACAATAGAATAGGCCATTTTGGTAATTCTTTCAAGATCACTCAATGCACCTGTAGAGATTTTACCAAAGGCGATTTGCTCTGCTGCTCTTCCTCCTAATGCCATGCACATCTCATCTATAAGTTGTTCAGTCTGGTAGAGAAATTGTTCCTTTGGTAGGTACTGCGCATATCCCAATGCTGCTATTCCTCTAGGGACAATACTTACTTTAACCAATGGATCGGCATGTTCTAAAAACCAACCAGCAACTGCATGTCCTGCTTCATGATAAGCTACGATTTTTTTCTCTTCGGGAGAAATGATCTTATTTTTCTTTTCAAGACCTCCAATCACTCTGTCTACAGCATCTTGGAAATCTTGCATGTCTACAGCACTTTTATTTCGTCTGGCAGCTATCAATGCAGCTTCGTTACAGACGTTAGCGATCTCAGCACCTGCGAAGCCAGGAGTTTGAGCAGCTAATTTTTTTGGTTCAATGTCATCAGCAGTTTTTATAGGTTCCAAGTGAACTTTAAAGATGGCTTCCCGACCCACCATATCAGGTTTGTCTATACTTATCTGGCGGTCAAATCTACCTGCTCTAAGAAGGGCACTGTCGAGAACATCTGGGCGGTTGGTTGCTGCAAGTACAATTACACCTGAATCTGTACCAAACCCATCCATTTCTACCAAAAGCGAGTTAAGTGTGTTTTCTCGCTCATCATTGGATCCAGGCATCTGGCCTTTACCTCTTGATCTACCTATTGCATCTATTTCATCTATGAAAATGATACAAGGGGCTTTTTCTTTGGCCTGCTTGAATAGGTCACGTACCCTAGCAGCACCTACACCTACAAACATCTCAACGAAATCAGAACCTGATAGGGTGAAGAAAGGTACACCCGCTTCTCCTGCCACTGCTTTGGCTAATAATGTTTTACCAGTACCGGGAGGGCCTATCAATAGGGCGCCTTTTGGTATTTTCCCACCTAACTTAGTGAATTTGTCTGGTGTCTTAAGAAATTCTACAATTTCCTCTACTTCCTCTTTCGCCTCGTCCAAGCCTGCAACATTGTCAAAGGTAATTTTCACCTTGTTCTCCGCATCAAATAACTTAGCTTTGGATTTGCCGACATTAAAGATCTGCCCACCTGGTCCGCTTGGTCCGGACATTCGACGCATCATCATCCAGAAAAGGAAGAATATTAAAATCAGGAAGCCAAAGCTTGAAATCCAATTGCCCCAACTTTCTTCCTCTTTTGCAGAATAACCTATTCTTTCGCTTTCTGGTAATTTTTCCTCCAGTTGTGTATAATTTTCTATGAAGTTATCAACTGAAGCGATTTTAATTTTATACTGTGGTCCTGTAGAATTGGAAAAACTGTTTTGTCCCTCAAGTTCGTCTTTATACCTTCGGTTTTCGAGGGCTTCCTCTTTGAGAGTTACTTCTACATAGTTTTGGTTAAATATGACGGTTACTTTTTTAACATCGTTACTTAAAACCATGTCCTCAAAACGCTTCATTGTAATTTCAACGGTGGCCGTATTTTGATTAAACCAAGTAACTCCAATAAGGACGATTACCGCAGTAATAATCAACCAAAGTTGAAAATTTGGTTTTTGGGGAGATTTTGGAACAAATTTTTTAGATTTATTATTACTCATATCGATATTTTTAAAGCTTAAATTTTTTTTTAAACGAATTAGATAAAAGAATGTTTTTATCTAATTGAGGTTATTGAGGATTTATTTTGGTGATTTTCGCATCACCCCACAGCTCCTCCAATTGGTAAAATTCCCGCTTATCTTTTAAGAAAATATGTACGACTACATTTACATAGTCCAATAGAACCCATTGGCTGGTGCTTTTTCCTTCACTCATCCAAGGTTTTTCTTTATTCGTCTTGTAAACTTCTTCTTCAATCGCGTTGGAAATACCATCCACCTGTGTGTCGGATGTGGCTGAACAAATCACAAAAAAATCAGTCATTGTGCTAAAGATATCCCTTAAGTCCATCATTACGATGTCAGAAGCCTTTTTATCTTCCATTCCTTTTACTATAACTTTGCACAGCTCTTCTGCCGTCATATGTTTATTTATGGTGTATTTTAAATTTATTTACTTTTAATCCATAACTTGAGATGAAACAATAAATATCCAGATTATGGGATTAAATAACTAATTATAGATGCATAAAATCCTTGCCAATACCGTTTTTTTAGGAAAAGAAATAGTAAACCTGACAGACTGTCATTCTACTAACGAAGTTGCCCTTTCTATGGTTCGATCGGGGTTGGCAAAAGAAGGTACTGTCATCATCACCCGAAAACAAATCAGAGGAAAAGGGCAACGAGGAAGTCAATGGGAATCACAGCCAGGTTATAACCTGACGTTTTCCATGGTTTTTTTTCCGACATTTTTGTCAATTGATGAGCAGTTTATGCTTAATATGGCTGTTGCCATTGGAATTCAGGAAGGCCTTAACCGATTCGTGGAAGGCATAAAAGTAAAGTGGCCTAACGATTTTTTTCTTGATCACCAAAAGTTAGGAGGAATGCTAATAGAAAATCGTTTGCAAGGAAGGTTTTTAGAAAGCACTGTCGCGGGTGTGGGTATCAACGTCAATCAAATCGATTTCAAGGTAGAGAATGCTATTTCTTTGAAAAGCATTTCAGGGGATAAATTTGATTTAAATGAAGTTTTAAATGAAATTTTAGAAAGGGTAGAGAAACAATACCTCCACTTAAAAAATGAATCATTTAAATCCATAATGGAGAATTATCAAAAATTACTTTATCTGTTTGGTGAGTGGGCAACCTATGATGATGGTGAAATCTTTACCGGTAAAATTATTGGTATTGGAAATTATGGTCACCTTGAAATGTGTAAACAAAATGGACAGGTTAAAAGTTATGAGCTCAAACAAATCAGGTTAATTAAAAAGGACTGATTTTCATTTGTGTTTACTTATAACTAAATTTGTCAAAATTTTCCTAGAAACTATACAATATAAAATATGTCAGCAACGAAAACACAGGAATACGTTCAGTATAAAGTTAAGGATCTATCACTTGCAGCCTATGGACGTAAAGAAATCCGACTTGCAGAGAGTGAAATGCCTGGACTAATGGCACTTAGAGAAGAGTTTGGGGAATCCCAACCTTTAAAAGGTGCCAGAATTGCAGGATGTCTTCACATGACGATACAAACCGCGGTATTGATCGAAACCTTGGTCGCTTTAGGTGCTGAAGTTACTTGGTCTTCTTGTAATATTTTCTCAACTCAAGATCATGCTGCAGCTGCAGTTGCTGAGGCAGGTATTAGTGTATATGCATGGAAAGGGCTTTCAGAGAAAGATTTTGATTGGTGCATTGAACAAACGCTCTTTTTTGGAGAGCAAAAAGCACCTTTGAACATGATTTTGGATGACGGTGGTGATTTGACCAACATGGTATTGGATAAATATCCCGAATTGGTAGCTAATATCAAGGGGCTTTCGGAAGAAACAACCACTGGAGTTCATAGACTTTATGAAAGGATGAAAAATGGTACATTACCAATTCCTGCTATAAACGTAAACGATTCTGTTACCAAATCTAAATTTGATAACAAATACGGTTGTAAGGAATCTTTAGTAGATGCTATAAGAAGAGCAACTGATATTATGATGGCAGGAAAAGTAGCTGCAGTAGCAGGCTATGGTGATGTAGGAAAGGGATCTGCAGCTTCACTTAGTGGAGCTGGAGCAAGGGTGATAGTATCCGAAATTGATCCTATTTGTGCCCTTCAAGCGGCCATGGATGGATTTGAGGTAAAGAAAATGATTGATGCGGTTAAAGAAGCAGATATTGTTGTGACAGCGACAGGAAATAAAGACATCATTTCAGAAGCTCATTTCAGATCCCTTAAGGACAAGGCGATTGTATGTAATATTGGCCATTTTGACAATGAGATTGATATGGAATGGCTCAATGGTAATTATGGACATACCAAAGATGAGATAAAACCTCAAGTAGATTTATACAATATAGATGGCAATGATATAATTGTCCTTGCAGAAGGAAGGCTTGTGAACTTAGGTTGTGCTACAGGTCATCCATCGTTTGTAATGTCCAATTCATTTACCAACCAGACATTGGCGCAATTGGAATTGTGGAACAATACAGACCAGTACAAGCCAGGCGTTTATATGCTTCCAAAGCATTTGGATGAAAAGGTTGCTGAATTACATCTTAAGAAATTAGGTGTAGAATTGGACCAGTTGTCTGACGATCAAGCGGAATATATTGGTGTGAGCATAAAAGGTCCATTTAAACCTGATTATTACAGGTATTAATTGAATTTTCACTATTTCATATGTAAACCTCAACCCTTAGGGTTGGGGTTTTTTTGGTTAAAAAACGTTGCAAAAGGAAAACATGTGTTAAATAGTAGTTTTTCCATTTATTTCCTTCATTTTGCTACCTAAAATGTTGGCACTTCAGCTGACCTAGCACCTTCGATTGAAATGTGGGATTAAAAATAGGTAGTATAGCCAAGAAGAATGATCGATTCTGTAATTTGTAAAAATTATTTTTAACCCGTATTATGAAATGGGAATTCCTGGCTCTTCTCAGGAAGTGGTGTAATAAAAGGAAAAACAAGCCATTTGAAGGTTGAGGTCAAGCTTCTCTAAGGTGAAGTTGAGATAACGACCAAGTAGTTGATTTCGAAGTGAATTCACCAAGTAATCGAATGACTAATACCTATTTCATTTTTAAACAAAATTTAGCGTTTTATGAAATCAATTTCTTTTGTATTTATTAGGTTAGGGATAGGAATTAGTATGTTGGGCCATGGATTGGTCAGGATTCCAAAACTTATGGCTTTTAGCGAAGGTATGCTTAATAACTTTAAGGATTCACTCTTACCCAACTTCCTGTTAATCCCATTTAGTTTTGCATTGCCTTTTATAGAATTTCTGTTGGGGCTACTTTTGGTGCTGGGCTGGCAAACGAAACGTGCGGCTATTGGAGGTAGCATTCTAATGCTTACCTTGATAGGTGGGACTAGTTTAATAGAAAATTGGTCCGCTTTGCCCTCTCAGATGATCCATTTATTGTTTTTTGTATTGGTTTACGAATTTAATAAAGCCAATGCCCTCGCATTGGATAAATCACAAGAAAATTAATAAGAAGATATGATTGCTAAAGAAAACTTACCTGCCTTTTTACCATTTTTTTCAGATTTACGTCTTTTGGAGGCACTCGCAAGTGAAGGAAAAATCACAGAAATAAAAAGCGGGAAGGCGATAATAGAGCCAGGCCAATTCATTAAGATGGTTCCAATCTTGTTAAGTGGAAGTATAAAAGTTTTGCGCTTAGATGAAGATGGTAAGGAACTGTTGTTGTATTATATTGATCCCGGAGAAACTTGTGCTTTATCACTCACATGTTGTTCTTCCATTAGGCCAAGTGAAATCAGAGCTGTAGCGGAGGAGGATAGTGTGCTCCTTAATATTCCTGTAGACAAGCATGAAAAATGGACAGAGGAATTCAAGCAGTGGAAAAATTATGTTACGGACTCTTACAGGATAAAATTCCAAGAATTATTAAAGACACTGGATGCAGTAGCCTTCAAGCGTATGGATGAGCGATTGATGCGCTATTTGGTAACCAAAATGAAGCAACTAAAAACCAATGAACTTGCTACCACACATCAGGAAATCGCAAATGAATTGGGTACATCAAGGGAGGTGATTTCAAGATTACTCAAACAATTAGAAAATAAGAAATGGATTGAATTGGGCAGAAACGTAATATATATTCGAGATGATTTTAATTCTGCCTTATAGTCATTAACTTAATATTATGAATCGTTTGCTCTTTCTGCTGCTCACTATGTTTTTAGGTTTTACAAGGCTTTCAGCTCAGGAGTTTAAGTTAAGGAAGCTTCGATCGGAGCAGAATCTTTCCAGTGATCATGTTCAAGCTATTTTTAACGTTTATTTAAAGGATAAAGGGGTTTTTGTTGAGGATTTTGATGCGATTAAAAACCGCTATAAATTAAAAAGTAAAGAGATTAGTAAAGTATTTGTAGATTCCCAAGACCGGTTTTGGTTTTTACACCCCTATGATGGACTCTCAATATATAATCGAAGCAAAGATGAATCGCTATACCTTATAAGCAAGTCTACGCTGGAGGGTAGTTTGAGTCACAATAATGTCACAGATATTCAAGAGGATCCGACAGGAAATTTTTGGCGGGTGTATGACAACGGAACCATTGACATTCTGTCAGGTAATTCCCTCAAAGTTATACATCATGTTTCAATTGATGAGATCGTTGGTCTTAACCAAAATTATAATTTAAAATTAAAACCTGATTTGGATAATCTAGCTGGATTAAAGAACAGTAATGTTTGGAACATATTTGAAGACAGTAAAAATAGATTATGGATAGGCACACTCAGAGAAGGACTGTTTTGGCTGGATCGGGAAAATAAGTCTTTTGTCCAGTATACTGAATCGGGTGGGGGATTGCCACTCAATAACCTATACATCACAGGCATAGCTGAAGAGGACAATGCTAATATTTGGGTAGCGGGGATCAATGGAATTGACGTATTTAACCCAGAAATAGGATACCAGAAGCATTATCCTGGGAATTCACAAGATTCGTCTGGTTTGAGTAGCAATGAAGTTTCTGACCTTATCAAAGACAAGCATGGTATAATTTGGGTCAGCACAAACAAGGGCTTGTGCTATTTTGATGAGCAAACATTTTGTTTTATCGTCTTTAATCAATCCAATGGGTTGAAAAATGAATTTTTGGTCAGTTTGGTAGTGGACAATGTGGGGGATTTGTGGCTAGGTTCACAAGAAGGCCTAATTCATGCAAAAATTAATAGAACTGAGCCATTATTAACTGCCGAATTTAGATTTTTTAATTCTGGGGATGGGCTTCAGGGTGATTATCACAATAAAAACGCCATATTTCTATCTAAAAAAGGCAATGTTTTTTTTGGCGGTTCAGACGGGTTTAATTTTGTAGAACCGTCTTCCTTTCCCTTTTATGACGCTGAATCCCAAGTAGTGTTTTCTGAGTTTCAGTTGTTCAATAAAACCGTATCTGTAAATGCGCAGATTAATGGGCGGATTTTATTAAAGGGTCTCTTGGATAAAAATAGGGCGATACAATTGAACCATGATGAGAATATTTTTTCTGTTTCCTTCTCCTCAATGAACCAATATTCTGTGTCTGAGGTGGCTTATAAAGTAGGATTTAATAATGCTAAATATTTCTCCAAACACTTTAAAAATAATTACGGCACCTTACCTTCCCAATATCAAAAAAACAATCATGATGCGTAATCTATTACTTCTTGGCCTTTCAATTATTATTTGTGCAGGGTGCCAGTCACCCCAAACTGACCCATTGACCCCTGTTTTACCCATTCCACATGGAAGACAGCTTGCTTGGCAAGGGTTGGAGTTTTATGCCTTTGCCCATTTTAACATGAATACCTTTACGAATATGGAATGGGGCATGGGTGATGAGGATCCTTCCATGTTTAACCCTACAGATTTCGATCCAAAACAGTGGGCGAAGGTTTGTAAAGAGGCCGGGATGAAAGGGATAATTATTACCGCTAAACACCATGATGGTTTTTGCCTTTGGCCCACTGCCACCACCGAGCATTCTGTAAAAAATGCTACTTGGAAAGATGGCAAAGGCGATATTATCAAAGAGGTGGCAGAGGCATTTAGAGCTGAAGGCCTTAAGTTTGGGGTTTACCTTTCACCTTGGGACAGAAACAACCCAGATTATGGAACGCCCAAATACGTTGCTATTTTTAGGGAGCAGTTAAGGGAGCTTCTTACCAATTATGGGGAGGTTTTTGAGGTTTGGTTTGATGGGGCTAATGGTGGTTCAGGATATTATGGAGGAGCCAATGAAGAACGTAGGGTGGATAAGAAAAGTTACTATGACTGGCCTACAACTTTTGCTATTATTCGTGAGCTTCAGCCTAATGCTGTGATTTTTGGAGATGCTGGTCCTGATGTTAGATGGGTAGGTAACGAGCATGGGTTCGCTTATGAGTCTACATGGTCCAATCTTTTGAGAGATTCGATTTATGGAGGAATGCCGGAATATTCAAAAAAATATTCTCCCGGGCAAGAAAATGGCAGCCATTGGGTGCCGGCAGAAGCAGACGTATCTATTCGACCGGGTTGGTATTACCACCCATATGAAGACCATAAAGTGAAATCTCTTCCACAGTTATTGGAGATCTACTATAACAGTATCGGAAGAAATAGCTCATTATTACTAAATTTCCCAGTGGACAAAACAGGGCAAATTCATGGAAATGATGTAGCACAGCTGATGAAATTGGTTGATAAGGTGAAGGAGGATTTCAGCCAGAAAGTACCCTTGAAAAGCAGTAACCTTTCCGCGTCATCCGAAAACGGAAAATATTCTGTAGAAAATCTACTAAGTCCAGAAATGGAATCTTCCTGGAGCCCTGCTTCGGGCGAGGTATCTGCTACTGTTACTATTACCTTTGATGAAGCAAAGACTTTTAATCGGTTTTTGGTTCAGGAGGATATTTCTCTGGGACAGAGGGTAAGGTCTTTTGAACTAGAAATACAAAATGAAAATGAAGAATGGGAGAGTATAGCTAAGGAGACGACCATTGGCTATAAAAGAATTCTCAGACTTCCAGACACCAAGACAACAGCTGTAAAATTCACCATTCATGATGCCAAAGACAGTCCGGTAATAAGTCATCTGGCCTTTTATGATGCCCCTAAATTATTATTGCCTCCAGAAGTGGCTAGGGATAAAAATGGAACAGTAAAATTGAATGTTGTTGAAGAGGGATTGCAGGTGTTTTATACCCTGGATGGCAAAGATCCCGCGCAGTCAGGCAAAGTGTATACCCAAGGGTTTGAGGTAATGCATCCTACTAAGTTATTGGCAGTGACTAAAGATCCAATTTCCGACAAATTCAGTGAGATGATTGAAGTTAATCTCCAATTGGCTAAGAGAAATTGGAAAGTTATTGATCCAGATAAAGATGCCGACAACCTTATAGATGATGATCCATCTACGAATTATATTAGCAATCAAAACATTGCAACTATTGATCTTGGTGAAACCTTTGAAGTCTCAGGGTTCACCTATTTTCCAATGCAAAACAGGTATTTGTCTGGCTTAATCAAGGAATTTACTTTTTATACCAGTCAGGATGGGAAAAACTGGCAAAAAGCTGCAGAGGGAGAGTTTGGCAATATTGCCAATAGCCCAATTCAACAAAGGGTTGAATTTGATCCGAGGTCGGCAAGATTTATCCAATTGAAAGCAAAAAGCACCACAGATGATCTACCTGCAAGTTTTGCTGAAATAGGTGTTTTATTAACTGAATAAAACGAAAAAGTGACGCAACAGATCAGAATGTACTAATGTGATTGGTTAAGAGGTAGAAACCAGAAATTTGGATTGGTTTTTGCAAATTGGTTAGTAAATCAATTTTTAACCAAAAACCACAAATACTATGTTAACCTGGGTAATTACATTTCTAGTAGTAGCTTTAATAGCTGCTGTTTTAGGCTTTGGAGGACTTGCTTCTGGATTGGCTTCAATTGCAAAAGTTATATTTTATATCTTTATCGTGCTGCTAGTAATAAGTCTTATAACTGGTGGATTGAACGGGTTTTAAATACAAACCCCCCCGATAGAAAAGATCGGGTGGGTTTCCTTTTTTTACGCATTAGCAATTCCCTAATATCGCTACACCAACACTGGTTTTGCCAGCTAATTTTTTCTACAACACAGATTCTTCGAAAAGCTTTTGTAAGGTTTTCGTCAGGTCTTTGGTTAATCCAGGGTGAGGCCTGGAAGTCTGGATAATAGAACTTCTCACCGCCGTAAGCCACCTGAAGCGTGAAGCCAGGTCCATTGTTGCAATTTGTCCTCCATTGGATTTTCCATCACAAATTTTTTCAAAAGAATTCAGGTTCAGTTGGATCATCTCAATATCAGCATCAGGATCTAAAGCCAGGATCTTTTCCCTAGAAAGGTAGATTTTCACCCCTAAGAAGCCACTTTTGGCGTCACACAAAATGACGCCGACATTTAAAAATTCTTCGCGTTCTACCCTTGGTACCACGCGTAAGACGGCATATTCATATAAGTGATTCTCTGGCATCCTCAGCTTCTTTAGTGAATTGATCAGCATAAGACAATCTTAGCTTTAGAAAATCGGCATATACTGTTCGTAGTTCTTCAGCATTTTCTCCATCTCTTCCAGCCAATAACCATTCATCGGGAATCAGCGATACGATTGCGTCGATTTTACCCTCATTTAAAATAGATGTAAATTCATTATTCACCTCTATTAAGTTTTCCGCTTGATGTAGGAGCACATGGTTAGCAATAATAGGGAATGATTTTGTAGCATTTTCTTTCCACCTTGTCCAGCCATGCTGAAATAGAAATGCAGCACCATGATCAATCAGCCAAAGCTCTCTGTTCCACATCAGCATATTTGTGTTTCTGAAGGTTCTGTCCACATTGGTGATAAACATGTCTAGCCAAACAATTTTAGATGCCATAAGCGGATCGACCTTTGCTACCAAGGGGTCGAAGTTTATGGATCCAGATAGGAAATGCAAGGCCAGATTTAAGCCTTGACTGCCTTTCAATAAATCCTGGATTTCTTCGTCTCCTTCAGATCTTCCAAAGACAGGATCAAGATTGGCAAAGACAAGTTCCGGCACTTTAAGGCCAAGTAATCGGGCAATTTCTCCCCCTAGTAATTCTGCAATAAGTGCTTTCTCCCTTTGCCCAGCACCCCGAAACTTTAAAACATATTTAAAGCCATCGTCTGCAGCAGCAAGGGCAGGAAGTGACCCGCCTTCCCTTAAGGGTTGCATGTATCTGGTCACATTCACCGTACGCAATTGAGGTTTTTGTTCCATGGGTTATTTCATAAATGGGTTTGTATGGAAATAGAATATACCCGGATTATGCAATAGGGTTAGTCCTGAGCTTTTTCATGAAGTGATTTCATCACGTAATAGTTGGTCAATTGCATATTTCGGGTTAAACCCTTAACAATTGCAATTTCGTAACAATTAATTGACTAAACCTGAAATAGTGTTTAGAATTTTTCAAAAAGGAGTGAGATTTCATAAAACACCATCACTGGATATTTTTTCTACTTTAGTATTAGAGTGAGCTTCCGTCCTCAAATACTTGGGATTTTTTGTAGTTTCACTTTTATTATGAATGCCACCTTTTTTGCGTAACTATTTCCCTACATCCAAGATATTTATGAATATTTCTGACTTTGTAAAAGCACTAGTACCTTTTACAAATGAGCATTAGCGATACTAATGATTGTGCTTGCAACGGTTTTGCCTTCGGAAATTAAAGCACAGCAGCTAGATCCAATACTAAAAGGCTTGATCAATAAAGGGCTTAATAAAAGCCATATCCTTAATAGTAAACGCATGGATGCGGATCAGTCCAAAGTTGACCAGCAATTGGCGAAATCGGTATTCTTGCCCAAAATCACTTTAAATGGAAGTTATACGTATTTGAACGATGACATTACTTTTGATGAAAACACGAGAACCTTATTAACAGAAACCCAAAATCTTGTCATTAAAGATGCTGTCGGGTTACCTTTTAATTCAACTTTTCCCAATACCATTCCCTTACGAGAGGTTCCTGTTTTACAAACTCAAAATATTCTTAGATCATCGGTGGATGTAGATTGGGTATTGTTTAGCGGACTGGAAGCAAGCAATGCTTTACAAGCGAGTAAGCACAAGGAAGCGTCTTTAAATTACGTGGGAATGGCAGAGGAGGATAAAATCGCTTTACAAATCATAGAAACATAGGATAAACTTGCCCTGGTGAAAGCGTCAAAGAAGGTGCTCACAACTTCAGAAAACTACTTGAATGAGCAAGTGTTTTATGTCAACAATGCAATAGAAAACGCTTTGTCAACGCCTATTAGCCGGAATAAAATTGAACTGGCGAAACAGGAATTGGCTGCCAAGAAGCTTGAATTTGAACACAATAACATCCTACTAATAGAAGTGCTTCACCAACTTACTGGAGAAAGCAGACCGGACTTAAGGTTACTCAATCCCCAATTGCATTCATTTTCGGTTGATTCTGATTCAAACACTGAAAAACGCAATGAAATCAAAGCTTTAGAATAGGCAGAAATGGCCACACAGTATCAAGCGAAAATGGTGAAAAGCAATTTCATTCCTAAGGTAGCCTTGAAAGGGCACTATAAATTTATTGAAGAAAATTTATCACTGTTAGACCCAAAATGGTACGTTGGTGTAGGTGTTAAATGGAATGTTTTTGATGGTAATCAGTCCAGATTAAAAAGGAAGAAAATCCAGTTAGAAAGCGCCAAGTATCGAGAACAAATAGAAGATGCGCATGAAATGGTTGCCTTGGGGATTTCCAAAGCGGAGATAAGTTACGAATCATCGCTATTAAACACTAAAATCGTCCAGAAAGAAATTGACTTGGCCAACGAAAATTACGATATGGTCAATACACAATATAAAAACAATCTGGCTTCGATCAATGACGTTTTGGATGCTCTAAACGATGTAGAAAAGGCCAATTTCAAATTACAAGAGTCCTACTTTAAAGAACGAAGAGCAGTAGCAGACTTGCTTCATGCCAAAGGAATACTTAATTACTAACCCATCAAAAAAACATAAAATGATTACCTATAAAAATACAATTTTAGGCTGTTTTGCGCC
>Ga0222654_1000205_pt1 | contig 47922 bp, 38 predicted proteins | sample AntAcemetagen421_FD_179805 | JGI IMG/M metagenome (GOLD analysis project Ga0222654, IMG submission 179805) | Saline water microbial communities from Ace Lake, Antarctica - #421 | ecosystem: Environmental > Aquatic > Non-marine Saline and Alkaline > Saline | place: Antarctica: Ace Lake...
TTCCGCTATGAAAGCGCGGCGATCGTTGATTATCCGCTCATTCCTAATGAAGACGGGAACTTGGTAGGTGACATCGAAAATCCCTATTTCAACGGCAACACTCATAATTACGACTTTTGGATGGGCTACGATTTCACGATCTTTAACGACGTGAAATGGAACGTTCGGCTCAATGTGCGTAATGCCTTCGCTGGTGAGAATGACTTCATCCCGCTCTCCTACCATCGGGGTGGGGCGTTGCAAGGGATGGTTTCACGGGTGCGCTACGCGCCCCAACGTGTGATCTCTCTCTCCAACACGTTTTCTTTCTAGGTTTATGGTCAATCTAGTCTAAGGGTTAGGTCAAAAGAAGGGCCCGCGCAATTCGTTGCGCGGGCCCTTTAACTTTGGGAGTTTGGGCAGATCGAGTGAGGCGAGGTCCCGCTGAATTGGGTTGCTCCGGTATTGCTCCACATTACCGTCCCGCTCAAATGACCCCTAAGCCTATCTCCAATTACGAGGAGCTAGCGAAACTGGCCAAAGTATCGAAAGCCACGGTTTCCTTGGCGCTCAGAAACCATCCCCGTATTTCCCGAAAAACCCGGGAACGTATTCAAGCATTGGCTACGAAGTACGGCTATCGCGTCAATCCACTGGTGGCGGCTCAGATGTCCGCCATTCAGATGGGCAAACGGGCCGCCTCGTCGGCCTCTACCATTGGGTTTGTGGCCCCGAAGACCCTTTCCGAAGCGAAGGAAGATCTCAAAACGCCTCTCCGGTATTACTATGATGGCGTGAAACAACGCGCGGGAGAGTTGGGTTTCACCATCGATTACATCACCTTGTTGCCTGAGGACACGACCAATCGCCGACTCAATTCGATCCTCGCCGCCCGCGGTATCCGCGGCGTGATCTTTGCTCCTCTGACGGAGGACTACCCGCTCGATGATTTTGAATTTGATTGGGAGGGCCACGCGCTCGTCGCGCTGGAAAACACCTTCCGCAAACCTAAAATCCATTCCATCTGCAATGATGAATTTGAGACGATTACGCGGATGGTGGAGCAGCTCGAAAGCAAAGGCTATCAGCGTATCGGCATGGCGATGTGGGAACTCGAAGACTCCCATGTAAAACATATCTGGCTGGCAGGCTTTCGGGCCTATCAGGCCTTGCTACCCAAGCCGCGGCGGATTGAGCAATTCATCACTAAGGACTGGAGTAAGGACACCTTCTTGGCTTGGTTTCGGAAGTGCCGACCGGAAGTGATCATCTGCATCGATGACCTGCCGATGAAGTGGTTGCAGGAAGAGGGGCTGCGGGTTCCCGATGATGTGGGGCAAGCTTCGCTCTATTGGCTGCCCAGTCGCCCGCACCTCGCGGGTTTCTATCAGAACCATGAATCGATGGGCGCCGCCGCCATAGATTTATTGTCAGCTCAACTCTATCGGAATGAGCGGGGGATCCCGGCCCAGCCCAAAAAAGTGTTGATTCAGTCGGTCTGGCACGATGGACCAAGTTTGATGGAAAAGCGGACGAAATGTGCCACTAGGTAGTCAGAATTAAACATGTTAACATCGGCTGTATTTGCCAAAGGACCGCTGTTTTTGACCATTCTCTAGTTAATCCCCATTCATGTCAGTTTTGGCAGAGCCTTCGCAGCCGATCACGAAAGTGAGCCACCCGGCGAACTGAGTCGCTCGTTGTCCTCATCAGCCGTTCAGTCGAACATTGCTCCGAAATCTGTTTCCTTATTTCGCTTATGCCAGATGCGCAACATATAACCCGTCCTGAAGACAGAGTTCCCATCGGTCAAAAATTGGCTTTGGGCGCAGGTGGCTTTCCGTTTCAGAACGGAAACCTAGTGGTTCAGTACATGGCCCAGCCGATATTCCAAATATTCCTCGGCTTGAACCCGGCATTGTTTGGTTTGGCGATGACGATTCCGCGGGTTTGGGACGCTTTTACCGATCCGATTATGGGGCGTATCTCGGACCGTTATAAGTCGAAGTACGGACGGCGCCGGCCCTTTATCCTCCTTGGTGCCGTGACGATGTGTGTCTCGTTCATCTCCATCTGGTTTGTGCCGCATGGATGGGGTGAAATGCCGACCTTTGTTTGGCTGGTCGCGACGAGTATCCTATTTTTTACGGCCTACACCGTATTCTCCGTGCCCTGCTATGCCCTCGCCTGTGAAGTGACCCCGGACTATCACGAACGCACGCGGGTGATGTTCTATTGGGCGTTGTTCTTCAATATCGGAAACCTTTGCATCAATTGGTACACCCCGGCGACAAACTGGGCGGGCTTCGATAATCCCCTAGAGGGTGCTCGGTGGGTAGCTCTCGCTGTCGGGAGTGTGGTGTTTCTGGGGCTGGCATCGTTGCCTGCTTTTTTCGCCCGCGATCGGTTTTACGAAATCGCCCAACGATCAAGTAATAATATTGGGTTTCTCACGGCAATTAAACAGGTGTCGACTTCCCGGCACATGATCGGGTTGGTCGGCGTGGTTTTGGCCCTGAATTTTTGCGCCACCATCGCGGGCAGTATTGCGTTGTATATCGTGATTTATCACGTGAAGCAGGGAGATGTGACCGGCGGCATCACCCTTAACGCCATGAATGGCACGGGGTTTGCGATCATCGGATTCTTGGGGATCTTCGTTTTGCGGTGGTTAGCGCTGATTTACGGAAAGCGGCGGGCGATGTTTTTGGTCCTAGGCCTCACGATGTTGGGGGGGATTTCCAAGTATTTCATTTTCACGCCGGAAATGCCGTATCTGCTCCTCTTGGATTCGGTGCTGAATGGTCCGGTCTGGGTTTCGTTGGGCGTCTTGATTCCTTCCATGATCGCCGATCTTTGTGACTGGGACGAATTGGAAAATGGAGAACGCCGCGAAGGGGTGATAAGTGCTGTTTTCACTTGGATCAGTAAGTTGGGGACATCTCTCACTTTTCTAGTGTCGGGAATGGCGTTGACCTTGAGTGGTTTCGACGAAGCGCTCGGAGCGAATCAACCAGAAGGAACCATGCATACGCTGCGACTCGTATTCGTGGGTGCGTCGGTGATGGCACCAGTCTTGGCCATGGTGTTTTTGAGGTTGTATGGCATCAGCGAGAAACAAGCCTACGAAACCCGGGCGGAGTTGGAAAACCGACGCGGTCGAGTCTAGCGCATCTGCGCGACGACTCCAACGGTCAGGTGATTTCGAGAAGACGGTCCCCAACGCATCAAACTGCATTTGTCCGTGCGATCGCCTTTTTTGGGGGGGAGGAGTGCCCTGAGTGTAATTGAAAGTGATGTTAAAAGAGCGAACGAAATGTCCGTCCGAGAGATATAGGTTACGTTACGGCTAAGGAAAACGCGGAGGCGTGGGAAGCTGCGGAATGTAGGGCGTTCGTTGGCGAATGCCGCGGGTGGCGGAGTACGAGAAAGATTAAGAGAACGAGAAAGAGAGAGAGGACGAGATGCGACGGTCGTGGGCGTCGACAAGCAACGCCCCTACGTTTGGAGCGTGGGGAGTGGGGGCGATGCGGTGCCCAATCAGGGGAGGGAATCCGGTGGGCGTTTCATGACGGGGTGGGTTTTAGGGTAGGGACGGACCGCTGGGCCGTCCGCGGTGGCTCAGTCCGATCTCACCGCTCTGTCAGCCTGCGGCGCGCCCAGCGGTCACGCCCTACCTTGCATGGCCGGACGGTGGTGGCCGTGAGGTTTGAGCGGACGGCGACGGTTGCGGTCGTCGGCGAGCAACGCCCCTATACGGATAGGCCCACGCCCTCGGCAAATGCCTCAAGCGCGGCTGCGGAAAAACGCAGAGGCGTGGGCAGCCGCAGGGCACGGTGAAAAGGAGGCTGAGCGTTGTTCAGTCCCGCGATGGCGCATGAGAGTAGGCGTAGCGACGGGCAGCTGCGCCTGAAGGGACTCCAGCTCATACTGAACCCATAACTGACTTTCCCCCCTTCCTTAACATCACTTTCAATTGCACCCGAGTGCCCTGCCCAGCGCGGTAACAAAGCTGGATGGCGTTGCGATGGGAGAATCTCGTCGGACTCCCCGAAGCGCGTTTTGCCTCCGGGTCAGATTTAGCTGCCGGTGGCGGATTTACGGTATTTTAGGGGGAGGGTGCCAAAGTGGTTTTTGAATTGGCGGGTGAATGAGCTGTGGTCGTAGAAGCCGGTCTCGAGGGCTATTTCGGTGATGCTTTTGGTCGTTGATTTGAGGAGGTCGGCGGCAATCAGGGCGCGGAGTCGCAGGATGTATTCTCTGGGACTGATCCCAAAGCGATGTTTGAAGAGACGTTCAAGGTGGCGCTGCGACAGTCCGGCTTCGGTGGCGAGTGCGGGGATATTGATTGTCTGGGCGATGCGGGTTTTGATGAGTTTGACGACCTTGGACACGGGATCGTTATCCGCATCGAACACGCGTTCGTAGGGTTGGATGAGGCCGCAAATGGCCGCGACCTTCCCTCGATGTTCGAAGATGGGATATTTGTTGGTGATGAACCACTCGGGCAGACGGTCACGGGTGGGGAAGAGTTCGACTAGGTTCAGGAGCGGCTTGCGGGTGTGAAAGACGGTGCGGTCATCGGCCTCAAACTTGTCGGTCATGTATTTGGGAAAGATATCCACATCGAGTTTTCCCTTCACGTCATCAATCGACTTGAAGCCGCAGTGTTCGAGGAATCGTTGATTCCCGAGGAAGAGTCGTCGCTTCCGGTCCTTGGCGAAAAACATCACGTTGGGGATGTGCTCGAAGAGGCGGTGTAATTCTCCCCCTTGGCGGAAGTTGTCGAGTTGAGCGGTGAGTGACAGCATGTCGTAAAAATACCAATATTAGGCCTAAAAAATACAAGCTGATTTCGTCCAAACGTAGTAAGGTGTCAGGGTCAATTTTGACCTGCAGAAGCGAACCTTCTGTGAGGCCCCCACTCATTCAACCCCCGAGATTGCTACCCAAAATAATTTCATGTCTGAAAAAATCAATGTCGCCCTGGTCGGGCTCGGATTTGGCGCTGAGTTTATCCCGATCTACCAGAAGCACCCGAATGCAAACATCGTGGCGATTTGCCAGCGCAACGAAGCGTCGATGCACAAGATCGGTGACGCGTTTGGCATCGAGAAACGCTACACTTCGTACGACGAATTGTTGGCCGATCCGGAGATCGATGGGGTCCATATCAACACGCCGATCGGCAGTCACGCGCCGCAGTCAATCGCGGCGTTAAGAGCGGGCAAACATGTCGCCTGCACCGTGCCGATGGCGACGACGGTGGAGGAGTGCAAAACGATCTGTGAACTCTGTGAACAGACCGGTCTGACCTACATGATGATGGAGACGGTCGTTTACAGCCGGGAGTTTCTTTTCGTGAAAGAGCTCTTCGATAACGGTGAGTTGGGACGCATTCAATACCTGCAATCGAGTCACCAGCAGGACATGGCAGGTTGGCCCAGCTATTGGGACGGGTTGCCGCCGATGCATTATGCGACGCATTGTGTCGGGCCGGTGCTGGCGCTTCAGCGGAACCGCGCCGAAACCTTGTCCTGTTTTGGGTCGGGGCGAATTGCCGAGGAGATGGTCGGTATCCATGGTTCACCCTTTGCGATCGAATCGTGTCAGGTGACTTTCAAGGATTCGGATGTGTCGGCGCGGATCATCCGTTCGCTGTACCAAACGGCGCGGCAGTATCGGGAGAGTTTCGATGCCTACGGTTCGAAAAAGAGTTTCGAGTGGCCGTTGGTCGAGGGCGAGGATCCGGTGATTCATACGATTGGGATACCTGAGTCCGAAATTCCGGAAAGAGTGACGGTGCCAGATTATGCCCATCGCTTGCCGGAAGAGATTCGGGCGTTCACCGGCCGAGGCGTTTATGACTCGGGCGACAATCAACATCTTTCGTTCACGCAGGGCGGTGGTCATGGTGGATCGCATCCCCATTTGGTGCACGAGTTTGTCTCGGCGTTGCGCGAGAAGCGTGCGCCGTATCCCAATGCGCCGGAGTCGGCGAACATCACTTGTGTTGGCATTCTCGCCCATGAGTCGGCCATGGAAGGCGGCGCATTGAAGCGCATGCCGGAGTTCACCCTCAAGTAGGCCGCGTTGAGGGAACCCTGAAGGGCAGCAAACGATAAAGATTATGAGCACTTTAATGAGGAAGATGCTTGGCCTGGGGTTGATGCTCGGGCTGGTGGGATCGGTTTTGGCCGATGCGGCGGGGCGACCTAATGTCATTATCGTGATGACAGACGATCAGGGGTATCCGGAGCTTTCGGCCCATGGGAATCCCGTCTTGGAGACGCCCAATTTGGATCGACTTTACGCGGAGAGCATCCGCTTTGAGGACTATCATGTGTCGCCCATGTGTGCGCCCACGCGGGGGCAGTTGATGACGGGTTTGGACGCGGCCCGAAATGGTGCCATCAATGTGAGTAGTGGTCGGGCTTTATTACGGCCAGAGGTGCCGACGATGGCTAATTTTTTTGATGATGCGGGTTACGCCACAGGGCTGTTCGGCAAATGGCACTTGGGGGCAAATTATCCGTTTAGGCCGGAAGATCGGGGCTTCAATGAAACGGTGTGGTTTCCGTCGTCCCACATCGGTTCGGTGCCGGACGTATGGGGGAATGACTACTACGATGATACCTACACTCACAACGGTGAGCTTCAAGCTTATGAGGGATATTGCACCGATGTCTTTTTTTCTGAAGCCAAACGCTTTATGAAGCAGTCGGCGGCGGCAGGTGAACCCTTCCTGGCCTATATCGCCACGAATACGCCGCATTATCCGCTGGTGGCGAAACCGGAAGATCGAGCCGTGGTGGCCGAAACGTTGGCGCGGCCGGAATTCGCCCATTTGTCAGATAATCTCAAAGCGCAGTTGGCGGGCTATCTGGGCATGGTGCGCAACATTGATACCAACATGGGCGAGCTGCTGGACTTTCTCGAAGCAGAGGGGTTGCGCGACGATACGATCCTGATTTTCCAGACGGACAATGGCAGCATTTTTGGCCAGCAATATTATAACGCGGGTATGTTCGGGTCGAAGACCCAGCTTTGGGAAGGGGGGCACCGCGTCCCGTGTTTTGTGAGTTGGCCGAACGGAGGATTGGCCGCGCTCGGGAGTGTGGAAGAGTTGACTCAAGTGCAGGACATTTTGCCGACGTTGCTCGAGCTTTGTGGGATCGAGACAGCGCGTGAGTTTGACGGCATGAGTCTGGCGCCGATTTTGCGCGGCGAAGCCGAGATCTCGCCGGATCGGATGTTGGTGATCAATTATAGCCGCATGCCGGGGTTCGTGAATTATCCGACACCCTTTGCTGAATCTCTGATGAAACGTTCGGGTTCAGCCGTCTTGTGGAAACGCTGGCGATTGCTGGAGGACCGCGAGCTTTACGATTTGAATTCCGATCCTCTGCAACAGACCAATGTGATTGAGGCCCATCCCGAGGTCACGGCGCACATGCGCCAGCATCTTTACGCGTGGTGGAACGACGTAGAGCCCATGGCCAATGAGGTGCAGCGTGTTGTGATCGGCAGCGATCACGAAAACCCGGCGCGATTGACGGCTTGTGAGTGGTTGGACGTTTTTATCGATCAACAGAATCAGATTAACCGGGGCGAGCAGAAGTCAGGCTACTGGATGCTCGAGGTGGCCGAACCAGGAGAATACGAATTTGAACTGCGTCGTTGGCCGCGCGAAATTGATCGCCCGCTTTCCGCTCCAGCCAAGAACGGACGAGGGGCGCTGTCGATCAACGTCGCGAATCTCTATTTGAGTGATCACCACCATTCAGCGGAAGTCAGCCGAACGCGCACTTACGGGTCGGAGAGTTATCAGAAAAGCGTGAATCCGGAGGATACGGCGGTGACGTTTACCGCCACGCTCGAAAAGGGGCCGGTCGCACTGCACACTTGGTTCCGGGGCGAGAATACGATGCTCAGTGCCTATTACGTTTATGTCACCCGGAAGTAGAGAAAACCAGTGATGATGAACGCTAAAATTCGCCAGAGTCTAGTGGGCTTCCTTTGCGGGTTAGCGCTGGCATCAGTCGTCGACGCCGCCCGACCAAATATTCTATTTTGTATTTCAGACGATCAGTCTTATGCGCATGCCGGTGCCAATGGTGATCCGGTGGTCCAGACCCCCGCATTTGATCGGGTCGCCCGGGAGGGGCTTCGTTTTACGCGCGCGTTTTGCGACGCTCCGACCTGCGGTCCCTCGCGCAGCGCCATCCTCACGGGGCAGTCGATTTGGCGATTGGAAGAAGCGGGCAATATTCACAGCACGCTCCCGGCGAAGTTCGCCACTTATACCGAAGAACTGCAGCGCGTAGGCTACAAAGTGGGCTACACCGGAAAAGGCTGGAGCCCGGGTCGATTGGAGCCAGGCGGTCGCACGGTGAATCCGGCAGGGGAAGAATTTATCGGGAAAATCTTAAACCCTAAATTCCGCGGCATAAGCAACAAAGACTATGCCGGTAATTTTGAGGACTTCATGGCGCAGGTTGCGGATGATCAGCCATTTTGTTTTTGGCTCGGAACGCAAGAACCCCATCGCGGGTATCAGAATGGATCTGGAAAGCAGACCGGTAAGGATTTGAGCAAAATTGTGGTGCCAGCGGTTTTTCCGGACAACGAACTCGTGCGCAGTGACATTGCCGATTACTTGGTCGAGGTGGAGCACTTCGATGCCATGGTTGCTCGCGCGATTGCCACTCTCGAGGAGCGGGGATTGTTGGAAAATACGATCATCGTGGTGACTAGCGATCATGGGATGCCGTTTCCTCGGGCCAAGGCGAGTTTGTATGATTTGGGTACGCAGGTGCCCTTGGCCATCCGTTGGCCTGAAGGCATCAAGGGAGCGGAAAGAGTGGTGGATTCATTCGTCAATCTCAGCGACTTAGCTCCGACATTTCTGGAGGCGGCGGGAGTGGAAGTGCCGAGCATGATGAGTGCACGGGGCATGGCCGACATCTTTGCCGACCGTGAAACCAAAAATCGGGATGCCGCCTACATGGCGATGGAAAGGCACGATGGATGCCGAGCAGGGGGCAAAGGCTATCCCTGTCGGGCGATTCGAACGGTCGACTATTTGTATATCCATAACTTTGAGCCCACCCGTTGGCCCTCTGGTTCACCGGATGCCACCGTCTGTGCGCGAGCGATTCCATTTGGAGAAATCGATGATTCTCCCACCAAGACGTTCATGATGGAGAATCGGAATACGCACGGCTTGGCCGAGTTGGCCGAACTCTCCTTTGGCCTGCGGCCGGCGGAAGAACTCTACGACCTCGCGAATGATCCGGAGCAGATGAACAATTTGGCGGGGGCCGCATCCTATGCGCAGGTCCAAGCCGAAATGCGGAAGCGCTTGTTCGATCGACTTACGGAAACGAAGGATCCGCGGGTGGTCGGCGGCACGGTGGGTTGGGATTTTTATCCCTACTACGGCACAATTCGGACCGAAGGATGGACGGTGGACGAGAGACCATGATGAGGTATCTGACGCGATATTTAGTATTGGCGTGTTTGATGAGTCCATGGGGATGGGGGGCGGACCAGAAGTCATCGCGTCCCAACGTGCTCTTCATTGCGGTGGACGATCTGAATGATTGGGTGGGACATTTGGGCGGACACCCCCAAGCAAAGACACCCAATATCGACCGGCTGGCACAGCGCGGGGTGTCGTTCACTCGGGCCTACTGTTCCGCCCCCCTGTGCAATCCGTCGCGGATCAGTTTATTGACCGGAATTCAGCCGTCGAAATCTGGTGTCTATGGCAATGGCGAGCAGTTGCGGGACAAGCTACCCGATGCCGTGACGTTGATGGCTCATTTACGCGCGAACGGATATACCGCCAAGGGTGGGGGAAAGATCTTTCATGGCGTAGGTAAGAAAGGGGACGCGGATGCGTGGGACTATTTCCATCAGCCCGACCGGGGCACGCAGCCTGAGGGTAAACGAGATGCGGGATTACCCAAATCAGCGTGGGCGCCGTGGGGGCCCTTGGACATGGACGACACGGAGATGTATGATGTGAAGGTGGTGGATTGGGCGATTGCGGAGCTCGATCAAGCCCCAGCGAACCCCTTCTTCCTCGCCTGCGGATTTACCAAACCGCACCTGCCTTGGTTTGTGCCCCAGAAGTATTTTGATCGGTTCCCGTTGGAAGGCATCATCCTGCCGGAAACTTTGGATGATGACCGGGCCGACTTACCCGAATGGGGGCTTCGGTTTGCGCGAGAGGTGCACGATGTTTCGGACGGGAGGAATTATGCCGCGCAGGGGGGAGACCACGCTATGGTCCTCAAGCACGGGCAATGGCCGCGCGCGGTGCAAAGTTACCTCGCGACGATTAGTTTTGTCGACGACCAGGTGGGGCGGCTGCTGGATGCCTTGGAGCAGAGCGAACACGCGGAGAATACGATCATCGTGCTTTGGGGGGACCATGGATGGCACCTGGGTGAGAAGCAGCATTGGCGAAAACACGCGCTGTGGGAAACCACCACGCGGACCACGCTGGTCGTTGTGACCCCCGAGGGTCTTGGCCGCGGTCAACAAACTGATCGATTGGTGAGTCTGATCGATCTCTATCCCACTTTAACCGAACTCTGTGGCGTGCCGGAACGCATGGGGCTCGACGGTCAAAGTCTGGTGCCACTGTTGCAGGACCCCCAGCGGGAGTGGACTCGGCCCGTGCTGACGACTTATGGCTACCAAAACCATGCGGTGCGCACGGAGCGGTGGCGCTACATCCGCTATGCCGACGGTGGTGAAGAACTTTACGACCATCACAACGACCCGAACGAGTGGCACAATTTGGCGAGCCAGCTGCAACATGCTGCGGTGATTGCCGAATTGCAGCGGTCACTCCCCTCAGAAAACCGACGCTAGGAGTTCCGCATGAAAATAAACCGAACAATTTCATCCTTCCTGTTGGGCTTTGGTCTGTTGCTGACTTCGTGGTTGGAGGCCCGTCCTCCTAACGTCGTTTTCTTCTTAGTGGATGATTTGGGGTGGTCGGATGTGGGCGCTTACGGCAGCACATGGTACGAAACGCCGCACATTGATCGTTTTGCGAAGGAAGGGGTGAAATTTACGTCGGCTTACGCCGCTTGTCATGTGTGTTCCCCGACGCGCTCGAGTATCTTGACCGGCAAATATCCGGCGCGAACCGGGTTGACGGACTGGCTGCCGGGGCGGCGGGATTTTCCATTCCAGTGGCTGAAGAATGTCAGGAGTGTGCAGCAACTGGCACCTGAAGAGACGACGCTGGCGGAGGCGTTGAAGTCGCACGGTTATCGCACCGCAGCTTTGGGTAAGTGGCACTTGGGTAAAGCGCCGTCTACTCCCGGCGCGCATGGGTTCGACGAACACGCTCCCCAAAATTGGAACGGAGGGGCGCCGAATGGGACGTTTTATTCACCCTACAACTTGGACGGACTTGAGGGGCCGGAAGGTGAGTATCTCACCGACCGTCTGACCGATGAGGCGGTGGGCTTTATCGAGCGAAATCGGGATGCACCGTTCTTCCTTTATCTGGCGCATTTTGCGGTGCATGACCCGATCCAGGGCCGGGACGATCTGGTCGAAAAATATAAAGCGAAACTGGCGGCTAATCCGATACCGAAAACGGGACGGTTTGTTTTGGAAGGGAATCCTGATGACGCGAAGCCATTGAGTCGCGCCACGCTGGATGAACTGATCGAAGAACCTGCGTTTGCCGGTCACAAAGTGCAGCCTCAGCGCACGGTGAAAATCAAACAACACCAGGATAACATTGAGTTCGCCGGTATGGTGGAGGCGGTGGATCAAAGCCTGGGTCGTATTCTGGCGAAACTTGAGGCACTCAATCTAGCCGACGATACCATTGTCATCTTCTTCTCGGACAACGGCGGCATGTCCGCTGCGAATCTGTGGAATCCCGATCGGCGGATTCCAGAAGAACAGTTAGACGAGGCCTATTCGACGTCAAACCTTCCCCTCCGTGGAGCCAAGGGCTGGCTCTATGAAGGAGGGATTCGCGTGCCCTGTATCGTGAATTGGCCAGGGCAGGGGCGATCGGGGAGCGTCGTGGACGAACCGATTATCAGCACCGATTTTTACCCGACGATTCTGGACATGGCGGGGCTGCCGGCTCGGCCGGCGCAGCATCGAGATGGGGTGAGTTTAGCGTCACTTATCACCGGAGAAGAAACAGCCTTAAATCGGGATGCGATTTATTGGCATTTTCCGCACTACAGTAATCACGGTATGCAGAGTCCAGGTGGAGCAATTCGTAGTGGTGACTACAAGCTGTTGGAATATTTTGAGAACGGGACGGTGCAGATGTTTGATCTGAAGCATGACATCGGCGAGCAACATGACTTGGCGCAGACTCAACCCAAAAAGGCGGAGGCGTTGAGGGTGAAATTGCACGTTTGGCGACAGTCGGTCGGGGCTCGAATGATGGAGCTAAACCCGGATTATGACGCCCACGCCACCAACTGATAACCCACTTCAGAATCCAAAGATTTAAGCGAAAGATAACGATTATGATAACAAAAAAAATGTTGATGGCACTGGTGAGCGGCGTGGCCGTGACCACCGCGCTAATGGGCGAATTGCGCGTGGTGCAGGACGAGTCTGCCCAAACGATTTCGATTTTGCGCGAGGGCGGAGCGGAGCCGATCTTGGTGCAGCAGGCGCGAGCGGATCACCGGCCTTATCTGCACCCCATGGTGGCGCCGGATGGGAACGGGGTTCTGACCGAATACAGCCCGGGGCATCACAAGCACCAGACGGGCATCTACTGGGGATTTACCCGGATTAATGGTCGCGACTATTTTCACCATCCCGCGGAGGGTTACTGGGCGCGGGAGGGCGTTCGTGTGCTTACCGCGGCGGGTGATGGGGTCGAATGGGAGACTGTCTACGCCTTGAATGACGAGGCGGGTGAACCGGTAATGATCGAGACCCAGCGTTGGATGATGCGGTTGGACGACGGTCGGTATTTGTTGGACCTGACCTGGTCGGGACGAGCGTTGGTCGATCTCACGATGGGGGAATATCAATACGGCGGATTGTTCATTCGCATGCCTTGGCGCAAAGGAGTGAGCCGCGGCAAGGCGGTGAATAGTTCCGGGCAAGTTAACAACGACGCGGAAGGGCAACGAGCACGTTGGGTCGATGTCGGTATGTCGATTGAAGGTCGCAATGACTGGGGCCACATCGCGGTGTTCGATCATCCGCAAAATCGTAACTTTCCGCAGGTTTGGCGCGTTGATGGGCAAATGGGAATTGGACCCGCTCCTAGTCGAATGGGTGGGTGGAGTATTCAGCAAGGTGAGACTGCAGTCTACCGCCATCGACTCGTGGTCTACGGCGGCGAGTTAAATGAGGCAGAGATGAACGCGCAATGGCAGGACTTCAGTGGGATGACCTCAAAGACGGTAAGTCGGGAAGAGACGGCGCTCAATTTATTGGTGAAGATGTTGAATCAAACTGATGTTGAAGCCACTCAGCTGCGGTTGTTACAGGGCATGCGAGACGGATTAGCCGGCCGCCGTAATGTGGTCGCCCCAGCAGCGTGGCTGGAAGTGGGCGGTAAAATGTTAAATAGCGATGATCCGGCACTGCGACTGTTGGCGGAAGAAGTGGCGCAGATTTTCGGCGACGATAGAGCGGCGGAAAGGGCTTTGGCCCGGTTGAATGATCGAAGTGCCTCACTAGCGGATCGCCGGGCTTCGCTGAGAGTTTTGGTGGAGCAATTGTATCCCAAATTGGGCGATGAACTCGAAGGGCTATTGGATGACTCCGACTTGCAGATCGAGGTAATCCGAGCCATGGGCGCGGTGGCGCAGCCTGATGCGGCGGCGCGGTTGTTGGAGTTATACCCAACCTTTCCAGAATTATCCCGGCGAGCGGTGGTGGAGACCTTGGCGACGCGCAAAACGACGGCGGAGGCGTTAGTCGAAGCGTTGCGGATGGAGCAAGTTCCGAAACGCGATATTCCAACTCATGTCGCGCGAGCGCTGGAATCGTTACTCGGCAAGCAATTCACGGCCGTCTATGGTCAAGTCGGTGCGTTAGCCGAGGACAAGAGCGAGATGTTTACCAAGTATCGCAAGTTACTGACTTCGGACCGGATGAAGCAGGCAAACCTGTTGGTCGGCCGCAAAATCTTCGAGCGGACGTGTGGGCCCTGTCATGTGATTTATGGGCAAGGTGGAGCGATTGGGCCGGATTTGACCGGCTCAAATCGCGCCGATCTCGACTACATCCTGCTCAATATTTTGAGCCCCAGCGATGACATACCGGATAGCTACAAAATGGTCACCCTCACCTTGAAGGACGGTCGGGTGCTGGTGGGCACGATTGTGGCAGAAGATTCCCAACGACTGACGCTTAACGCGGTGGGGCAGAAGATCGTGATAGCGACGGGGGACATCGCATCACGTGTTGAATCAGACGTTTCCATGATGCCAGAAGGCCTATTGGCGACCCTGCGTGACTCTCAAGTGGTTCACTTGATCGCGTATTTGCAGACCACCGCAGAAGTGGAGTTAACGCCACGAATTTTACCCTGAAAACAATGATTTCCCAAGTTCTTAAATTAATTCCCGGTCGCCGCGTAGTGGCGGCGTGGGCTCTGACTGCGAGTCTCACTGCCAACGTCTCTGCGCAAGAGGCGAAAACGAGCAATGCGCCTTTTCTGACCCCGACCGAAGCGGTGGCTAAGATGGATATCCCGGCGGGATTTGAGGTCACGGTTTTCGCTGCTGAGCCCGACATCGCCGAGCCCATAGCGTTTTGCTTCGATGACCGAGGCCGGATGTGGGTGGTGGAGAATCTTAACTACTTGAACCGGCGTTCGCATACTTACGAGGAGGTCAGTCGGATCAAAATTCTCGAGGATTCGGATGGGGATGGGGTCTTCGACAAGAAGACACTTTTTGCGGACGACATCACGTTTACCTCGGGTATCGCGGTAGGATTTGGTGGCGTCTTTATCGGGTCGCCTCCCAACTTGATTTTTATCCCGGACCGCAATGGTGACGATGTGCCGGACGGACCGCCCGAGGTGCTGCTCGATGGGTGGGGAATCGACGATCGGCACGAGACCCTAAACAGTTTTATCTGGGGACCGGATGGTTGGCTCTACGGTTGCCATGGGGTGTTCACCAATTCGAATGTCGGTAAACCCGGCGCCATCGATGACGAGCGTCAATTTATCGATGCGGGCATCTGGCGGTATCACCCGGTGAAGGATGAATTCGAGATTTTTGCGCGCGGATTATCGAATCCGTGGGGATTTGATTTCAACGACGAGGGCCAGGGATTCGCGACTTGCTGTGTGATTCCGCATCTCTTCCACGTCTCGCAAGGCGGGGTGTATCACAAGCAGAGCAAGAAACACGTGAACCCCTACATTTACGACGACATCAAAACAATTCGCGATCACGCCCATCGTTCCGCACACGGAGGCGCTCGGTTCTATTTGGCGGATACGTTCCCGGCGAAATACCGGGATCAATTATTCATGTGTAACATCCACCAGCACGCAGTTTTGACCGACACGTTGTCGCGTAACGGTTCGGGCTTTATCGGCAGTCATGGTGAGGATTTTATGCCTACGAACGATTTGGCCTGGGTGGGATTCAGCGTGGAAATCGGGCCCGAAGGGGGCGTGTATATCCTCGACTGGCACGATACCGATATTTGCGGCAATGCCGTCAACTTCCCGGATAGTGGTCGGATTTACCGGATCATGCCTGAAGGCGTGGCGCCGATAGCGCGCCCGAATTTGCGTACGCTATCTGATCTCGAACTGGTTGCGATGCAGCTGCACTCCAACGACTGGTATGTGCGGCACTCTCGCACGTTGCTCCAGCAGCGCGCGGCCGAGGGGACTTTGGATAAATCCGCCGTGCATCAGAAGCTGGTGGAGCAATTTAACGATGCCACCACCAGTGGCAAGCGCTTGCGAATGATGTGGTCCCAGTGGGTCACAGGATTTTTTGACGGAGCCGACGGTCAGAAGGCATTTCACGGGTTGCTCGACCACCAAGACGAATATTGCCGCGCATGGGCAGTGCAATTGATGGGTGAAGACCGAGAGTTTTCATCGGCTACTTTGAGCAAATTTATGCAACTGGCGAAGCAGGATCCCTCGCCGGTCGTTCGACTCTATCTGGCTTCGGTATTGCAACGCATGGAGTTCGACGATCGCTGGCCATTGCTGTCGGCGTTGGCGGCACGGGAGGAAGATCGCGAAGATGCCAATATTCCGCGGATGTTGTGGTTCGCCCTGGAACCCATGGTGCCGGAGAATGGGTCAAAAGCGCTTTCGCTGGCAGTCAACAGTGGGGCCGGCAATCTGCAGGAGTTCGTCGCTCGGCGGATGCTGGAAGGCGGAGAAGTTGTGGTGGATACCGATTACAGTAAATTGATCCAGAAAGTGGCTCCCGGGTTCAAGCTGACCCGTGGCGAAGCGGTGGAGTTGCTGAGTAGCTTCCGTAATGAGGTGGCGCTGCAGACTCATCCGGTGAACGAGGAAACTTCGGCCCTCTTGGTCCGTAATCTAGACGTGCCGGCGGGGAAGAAAACGACGCTCAAAATTCGGGCTAGTTATCACCCCCATGGCGACTGGCGGCTGCGAATTTCCGTGGCCCGCAAAGAACTGATAAATCAAATCGTCAGCTACGAAACCGTGCAGGACGAGTGGCTGGAATTGGATGTGGATCTTACCGAATTTGCCGGCTCCACAGCGGAAGTCGTAATCGCTCAACAAGCGAACGACGGGCGCAATGCGTTCGGCTACTGGGGCAGCATCGATGTCGTGACCGAATGAATTTCATGAAAAATAGCAGTGGGATTTGCTTGTTGGTCCTGTTGATCGGGACGACTGGGTATGCGAAGGAGTTTCCGGCGCTCAATTTACTGCTCTTTACTGCGGATGATCTCCATCGAGATTCTATGGGCTGTTATGGTTCACCGGTTGAGTCAATAACGCCGAATTTGGATCGCTTCGCGCGAGAGGGGATGCGTTTCGATAATGCCCATGTGAATACGGCGATTTGCGAACCGAGCCGGAAGATTCTCGCGAGCGGATTATACGGTTTCAATAGTGGATCGATGGGGTTCATGAACGTGAGGGAGAACGTACCCATAATTCATGACATCCTGGGCGACGCAGGTTACTTGACCGGGGTTCTTAGCAAACTGAGCCACTCAACCCCTAAAGGTTCCTACAAATGGGACTACGCCTTCGGGCAAAAGGACATGGGAGACGGACGAAACCCCACTCTTTATTATGAACGAAGTCGGGCTTTCTTTGATTTGTGCAAGGACGCGGGGAAACCGTTCTATTTTATGGTGAATTCTGACGACCCTCATCTGCCGTGGTATGATCCAAAGGTCGGACCGGTTCGGGGAGCAGAAGCGCCCACTCGTTTGTATTCGCCGGATGAAATATCCGTGCCCGATCATCTCCCGGATATTCCAGGCGTGCGCAAGGCTTTGGCCAATTACTATAATTCGACTAAGCGACTGGACGATACATTTGGTAAAGTAATGCAGGCTTTGGATGAATCCGGAATGAGAGAGAACACGGTGATAGTGTTTTTATCTGATAACGGAATTGCCACGCCGTTTTCCAAATGTAACACGTTCCTGGCCAGCACTCAGACGCCATTCCTGGTGCAATGGCCAGAGTTGGTGAAGCCGGGGTCAACTAACGAAAGCCTCATCTCGTCAGTCGATTTTGCTCCAACCATTCTGGATGCTCTCAATTTGCCCGCGCTTCCCCGAGTAGACGGACGATCGCTTGTTTCGGTCCTGAAGAACCCGGCGAAAGATTCCGGGGAATCCTATGTCTTCACTCAAATAGATTCAAAAGTGGATGGAGCGGCGACCCCCATGCGTTGTGTGCAGGATAAGAAATTTGGTTACATCTATAATATGTGGCATCGAGATGATTATTACTATCGAAATAATAATGAAGTTGATGTGATGAGAGCCATGGAGGAGGCGGCGGAGAATGATCCAGCGATTCTGGCTCGAATTATGCTCTACCGCTATCGCTGCTTGGATGAGCTTTACGATTTGGAGAACGATCCCGGTTGCGTGAATAATTTGGTCGCCAACCCGGAATATCGGACTGTTTTGACTGCGCTGAGAGAAACGATGGAGGCCAATATGCAGGCGAGCGGCGATCCCCTTCTGCGCGCGTTTCGGAATCGAAACGACGCCTCGATTGTCCAGGAGGTTTTCGATCAGGTTTACCCAAATCATAATCCAAAAATTTCACGCAAGGAATGGGAACGGTTCTGAAGTAATTAAAATTGAACATGTTAAGCGTGAGACGAATTGAGTAATCCAAACAACGGAATCTCGATTATGATAGCCCTAATTTTCTGATAATATGAATACCCTTAAGATATCCGTTTTACTCGTGATTGCGTCATTGCTTACGACCGCAATCTCTGGGGCGGAAAAACCGAACATCCTTTTTCTCTTCAGCGACGATCACGCTTGGCAGTCGATAGGGGCCTACGGCGGCAGACTCAAGGATGTAGCCGTTACTCCAAACATCGACCAACTTGCCCGTGAAGGAATGCTGTTCAGAAAGAGTTACGTCACCAATTCACTCTGTGGTCCGAGTCGGGCCGCCATTCTCACCGGCAAGTATGGCCACCGCAATGGCGTCACTTGGAACCGGAATTCCAACTTCGACGGTTCTCAGCAAACCTTCCCGAAAATGCTCCGGGAAGACGGCTATGAGACCGCAATTATCGGCAAGTGGCACCTCAGTTCCGTGCCGATTGGGTTCGATTATTTCGACATCATGAAGGGGCAGGGACAATACTACAACCCGTTGCTGCAGAGAGGCGATGCCGAGGGACTGAAAGACGTCCGTACGGTCACCGGGTACAACTCGGACATTGTAGGCGATCTGACGATCGAATGGCTAAAAAGTGGTCGCGACAAGAGCAAGCCCTTCATGTTGATGTCCCAGTTCAAGGCGACTCACCACGGGTGGTGTCCGGGACCGGAGGAATACGATCTCTACGATGACGTGCACATCCCGGAGCCTGCTAACCTTTTCGACGATTTCTCCTATCGAGGTACCGCGATACGCGAGCAGACCCTTACACTCTACAAGAACCTAGGCCAAGGGATCTTGCTGGGCGACCCCGGCGAGCTGGGCGAGCTCAACCCGCAGCAACGGAAAGCTTGGGATTCCTATCGCGCACCGTTCGTGGAAACCTTCAAAGGGATGAATTTGGATTGGAACGACCAGAGCAAAGAACTTTCCCGGTTTAAGTATCAAGTGCTGCTCAAGAACTTTCTCGCGGCGGGTGCTGGAATCGACAAGAACGTCGGGAGGATTCGGGCCTTTTTGGAAGAGAACGATCTCGCGGACAATACCATCGTCATCTACATGGCCGACCACGGATTTTTCTTGGGAGAACATGGCTTTTTCGACAAGCGCTTCATGTATGAAGAGTCGCTTCGGACCGCCTTCATCGTGCACTGGCCCGGTGTCGTCGAGGCGGGTGTCGTGAATGACACTGACATCGTCTCCAATATCGATCTCGCCAGCACCTTCCTGGAGATTGCCGGAATCGATATTCCGAAAGAGATCCAGGGACGCAGCCTTGTGCCAGTCCTGAAAGGCCATACACCGGAAGACTGGCGGAAGCTATTTCTCTACAGCTATCACGAGCTCGCCAACCACAACGTCCATCCCCATTTCGGGGTGACCGACGGGCGCAACAAGCTGATTTATTATCCAACGTTCAACGAGTGGGAGTATTTCGATCTTTCGAAGGATCCGAATGAGATGATCAACCAGTATTTCATCCCGGAAAATGAGCCCATTATTCGGAGACTCAAGGACGACATGATCCGCCTGAGGAATCGCTACCTCCTTCCGCCGACTCTCACTGCCCAAAACCGGGATCGGGAAGCGAACTGGGCCTACGAGAAGTGGACGGAGCCGCTCGAAGAGAGATCGATCCGATAAATGAAAATAACTGACCCGGCGGATGCGCACCCCACGGTGGAGGGAACCGGAACCGCATCTTACGCCCATGAGATGAAATCACGACTTCGATTATTGACCGCGGCAATGGTGCTTTTGGCTTCAATTGAAACTGCATCAGCCCGCCCGAATATTCTCTTCTTCATTTCGGACGATCAAAGTTACGCCCACACCGGTGCAAACGGCGATCCCGTCGTGCAGACGCCCGGGTTTGATCGAATCGCGCGGGAAGGGCTGAATTTCACGCATGCGTTTTGCGATGCGCCATCTTGCGGTCCTTCGCGCAGCGCAATTTTAACCGGCCAACCCATTTGGCGGCTGGAGGAAGCGGGCAATATCCACAGCACGCTACCCGCCAAGTTTGCGACCTACACGGAAATCCTGAAGGAAGCGGGTTACTTCGTCGGCTACACCGGCAAAGGCTGGGGCCCCGGCCGGTTGGAGCCGGGCGGACGGACTGAGAATCCAGCGGGTGCAGCGTTTCAGGCCAAAGAGCTGCATCCTCCTTTTAGAGCGATTAGCAACACCGACTACGCAGGCAATTTCGCCGACTTCCTTGCCAAGAAACCGGACGAAGCTCCTTTTTGCTTTTGGCTAGGCACTTTCGAACCCCATCGCGGCTATGAGTTAGACGCAGGGAAACGAACCGGGAAAGTTCCAAGCAAAGTCGTCGTTCCGCCCATTTTTCCCGACAACGACATCGTGCGCAGCGACCTCCTCGACTATTTTGTCGAAATCGAACACTTCGATTCGATGGTATCGCAGGCCATTGCGGTATTGGAAGAAGCGGGCCAGCTCGACAATACCATCATCGTCGTAACGAGCGATCACGGCATGCCGTTTCCTCGCGCCAAGGCGAGTCTCTACGACGCCGGTTCTCGGGTTCCTCTAGCGATTCGCTGGCCTCAAGGAATCACCAATCCGGGTCGAGTCGTCGAGGAGTTCGTCAATCTCAGCGACCTCGCCCCGACCTTCCTCGAAGCGGCCGAATTGCAATCGCCAGAGATGATGACGGCGCAAAGCCTTGTCGGGGTTTTCAAAGATGAAACCGCAAAGCACCGCGACGCCGCCTACATCGCGATGGAACGGCACGCTGGCGCTCGGAAAGGAGGCAAAGGCTATCCCTGTCGGGCGATTCGAACACCCGACTACCTCTACATCCACAACTTTGAACCCACTCGCTGGCCATCAGGATCACCCGACCCATTGGTCTGTTCCCGATCCGTTCCGTTTGGCGAAATTGATCCCGCTCCGACGAAGACGTTTATGATGGAGCATCGCAACGAACACGATGTGGCTCGGTTGGCGGAGCTGGCATTCGGCATGCGACCGGCCGAGGAACTTTACGATTTAAAGACCGACCCGCACCAGATGGTGAACCTCGCAGGCTCGGTTCGTATGGCGGACACCCAGGCGGCGTTGCGCAAACGACTTTTTGATCACCTTGAGGCCACCGCAGACCCGCGCGTTGTCGGCGGTGCGGTGAATTGGGATCACTATCCTTTTTACGGCAAGATCACCACCCTTGGTTGGACGGTCGATCCGAAACCCAAGTCAAATTCTTCCAAACCATGAATCGAATACTCCTCGCGTTGACCGTCGTTCTCTCTAGTAGCATCGCTCAAGCGAAGCCGCCTAATATAGTCTTTTTCCTCGTTGATGACTTGGGTTGGTCTGACGTCGGAAGCTTCAGGAGCACGTTTTACGAAACACCGAACATCGATCGCCTTGCGGCCGATGGAGTCCGATTTACAAACGCCTACGCAGCCTGCCACGTCTGCTCGCCGACGAGGGCCAGCATCCTGACGGGAAAGTATCCAGCACGGCTCAATCTTACCGATTGGCTCAACGGTAGAAATGATCGTCCCTATCAAGTCCTCTTAAACGCTGAGAAAGCTATGAGCCTGGATCCTGCGGAGACGACGCTGGCTGAAGTGCTGAAGGAAGCAGGTTATGCCACCGCCTTGTTTGGCAAATGGCACTTGGGACTCAACACCGATCCCAAGGAACACGGTTTTGACATTCATGAACCTCATTCCGTGAACTCAAACCTTGGCAAAAGAGGCTTTCTTAACCCTGAAAAGATTCCGGGACTCGATGAAGGGGAGTATGTCACCGACCGGTTGGCTGAGTTGGGGGCCCAGTTTATTGAGCAAAATAAGGACAAGCCGTTTCTTTTGTGCATGTCACACTTTTCGGTGCATGATCCCATCCAAGGCAGGCCCGATTTGGTTGAGAAATATAGCAAGAAACTGGCCGACCTGCCGCCACGGCCTGGACCTGACTTCATTCTTGAAGGAAATCCCGACAGCCCCACCTATCCCTCCCGAGCTGAGTTAGACGAATTGAATAAGCTGCCGGAGTATGCGGATACGTACAAGTCCTATCCGAACGATCTCGTGAAGGTGAAACAGAAGCAGGACAACGTTCAGTTTGCCGGAATGGTGGAGAGTGTGGATCAGAGTCTGGGAACGCTAATGGCGAAATTGAAGGAGCTTGGCATCGAAGATAACACCATTGTCATCTTCATGTCGGACAACGGCGGCATGTCCGTCATGAACGGTACGCCGGGGCGCTCGGTGCCTAAGGAGAAATTGGATACCGCCGTATCTTCTTCAAACCTACCCCTGCGCGGTGCCAAGGGTTGGCTCTATGAAGGTGGCATTCGAGTTCCCATGATCGTGAAATGGCCGCATCACGGGAAAGTCGGAGCGGTTTGTGATGAACCTGTCATCAGCACCGATTTTTTTCCCACGATTCTGGAAATGGTCGGTTTGGAAAAAAAGACCGGAGATATTGATGGGAAGAGTATCGCTGGTTTGGTGCGCGGGGAAGAGATGGACCGAGGGGCGATCTATTGGCATTTCCCTCACTACAGCAATCACGGGATGCAAAGTCCGGGCGGCGCCATTCGCGATGGCGATTACAAGCTGATCGAATATTTTGAAAACGGAACCGTGCAACTCTTCAACCTGAGTGAGGACATAGGTGAGCAGCATGATTTGGCAGGGGTAGAGACCGCAAAAAAAGAGGAACTCAGGCGCAAGCTCCACAAGTGGCGCCAAGAGGTTGATGCGAGGATGATGCCACCGAACCCGAATTACGACCCGGCTAAAGATCTATGGTCAGGGCGGCGATAGCGGGGCCAAATCCGTATTTTCGATGCGAGAGGACCCTTCTCTGTTGGACATGAAATTTCTATCACTCCCTCAAACCATGAAGAATGGATCCGACCGTGGCCTGACCCGGATGCGGCACCGGTCTAAACTGGAGTTCTGACATGTGGGTTTTAGGTGAGACCGGTTGGGTGAACTGCAAATGATAAATAAATTAATCTATGGCAATATCAGCAGATCGTAATCTATTGCGGTAGACTTATTTTATGCTCCGAAAGAATACGAAATGCCGTGTTATGCAAAAAAATAGGATTCGAGAAAATGAAGAAATATTATATTAAAGCAAAAAAATTAGTGTTTTCGGTGTGTGCCGTGGTTGGTCTGTCGATGTCCATGGTTTCTTTGCATGCCCATGCAGCCCCGCTTAAGCCGAGACTCGTGGTGCTTACGGATATCAAAAACTTCGAACCGGATGACCAGCAATCGCTGACGCGTCTATTAGTGCATGCCGATCTCTATGAAATTGAGGGAATTGTACTTTCAACTAGTTGGGGGTATAAAGACATGAACGAGCATTTAGACGCGATCGACCTTGCGACTGAGGTGATCAATGCGTACGAGAAGGATTTGCCTAACCTGCTGAAGCGCTCAAACCAGACTGGGTTTGCCCACGACGAAGAGCGACAGGTAATCGGCTACTGGCCGAGCGCTCAGTATCTGAAAGATCGCACGATGTTCGGTAGCACGTATCGGGGAACGGCACGCCTCGGGAAAGATAACAATTCAAAAGGCAGTGACCTCATTATAGAATTGGCGGATGAAGATGATGATCGTCCTATTTGGGTCACGTTTTGGGGTGGGGGTAATACCTTGGCCCAATCAATATGGCAGGTGCAGAACACCAGAAGCGAATCGGAGCTCAAAGCGTTTTTGCATAAAGTGCGCGCGTATGCGATCACGGATCAGGACCGATCAAACGTTAAAGGCGATGGTCGCCTCGCCAGCCTCGATTCCAGTTCTCACGCTTGGATGCGTCGTAATTTTTCAGATGACCTCCTGTTTATCTGGGAGGAATGTGCCTGGTGGTATCAAGTTTCGGCCGCGAGAAGGGGCCAATGGCCTAAATATGAGGCGAATATACAGCATCACGGTAACCTCGGCGATCAATATCCCATATACCATTTTGGCGTTGAAGGGGATACCCCGTCTTTTCTGCATATTACCCCGAACGGACTCAATGATCCTGACGAACCCACCCAGGCGGGTTGGGGCGGTTATTCTGAATGGGGCCTGGGAGAGGACCAGAATGGCTATTCCTACACCAACCGAACGGGCGATGCGCATGTGATTTGTAACAAGTATGCGAAGCACTTCTACCCGGCCACGTTCAACAGTTTTGCCGCCCGCATGGATTGGGCCAAAGAGGGTAGAGGCAACCGGAATCCCGTGGTGGTTATTGAGGGCGATGCCAGCCTTGATATCCTGACGAAGAACCCCAAACAAGGGGCTTCGGTCAAACTCGATGCGTCTCAATCAACCGATCCCGAAGGCGATAGATTGAGCTACACATGGTGGGTTCAACCTGAAGCGGGTTCTTACATGGGGAAGGTTGAGATTAAGAACAGCTTGTCTGATCAGGCAACGGTTGAAATCCCGAAAGATTCAGCCGGAAAAACCTTTCACCTGATCTGCGAAGTGACGGATGACGGTGTGCATAATCTCACCGCGTATCGCAGAATAATCTTCGCTCCTGTTCCGTGATTTCAATCGGCCAGGATAAAGTTTTGAAGATTAGTATTTCGAACCAGATAAAAATGAAAACAACAAAGTTTCAGAGTAAAGAGTGTAATAACGAACAGGGAGAATGAACAATGAAGAATAGATTGATGATCATGTTGTGTACGGTCGTAATGCCGTTTTTCGCTACTGCCCAGGAGGCAAATAATGAGACGCACTATCGCAAGATATCTATGGAAGATTATGCCGATAAGGTTGCAGGCGGCTGGCTGGGGCAGGCCATTGGGGTATTGTTTGGTCAAGATACAGAGGGGAGATGGCAGGGTGAAATAGTGCCTTTTGATCTGGAGGACTGGTATCGGCTGGATGAAGAATTGAAAAAAAAGGGAAAGGCTATCATTAAAGAAAAGGCTATTCAGGACAACACGGAAAAACGAGCGGTCTTTCACCGTTTAGGAATAAAAGACAAGAAAAACTGGGAGAAGTGGACTCCCCTTATGTTCCCGGATCAGGATGATCTGTACGTCGAGTATATGTTTTTGTATTCAATCAAAAAACATGGACTGGATGTTACACAAAGGCAGATTGCCGAAGACTGGGAATGGATTATGTTGCGCAAAACCATGGTGGGAGGGAACGGAGCTGCCCTCGCGATGTTCCGCAAAGGGTTCTGGCCTCCATGGTCAGCTTATCCCTCGGACAACACCGAAGTTCGCCGTTACCTGGAAAGTTGGGCTCCATGGCAGCCACTTGATTTTCAGATAGAGTCGGATCTGTTGGGTCTTATATCCCCCGGGATGCCCAGGGTCAGCAGTGCCTGGTGTGACAAGGTCGGTGGCATATTGAGTAAAGGTAATGCACTCTATGGAGGAATGGCCATGGCTGCAATGTATAGTGAGTCATTTTTTGAAAGTGACCCGAAGAAACTGGTGGAATACAGCCTCAAGTCCATCCCGGCTGAAAGCGATTATGCAAAAATAATACGTGATGTTATTGATCTTCATCAGAAGTTTCCTGACTGGCAGGATGCATGGCAGAAACTGGAAGAGAAATGGGTCCCACCGAACAAGAGGCTGAACAGCGGGATAGAGGTGACAATCAATGGTGCCTACATTTACATGGGTCTGCTGTATGGAGAAGGTGATCTCTGGAAAACCATGAATATTTCTATGCGCTGCGGCAGGGACAGTGATTGTAATCCAGCAAACTCCGCCGGTATTATTGGAACAGTCTTAGGCATGAAAGGAATTCCCGAAAAGTGGGCCATTCTGAGGGATTTGCCTATCAAAAACTCCGTGCTTTCCACGGATGCCTATCCCAAAACGATTTCTTGGGATGATCTTATTGATGGAACTGTAGATGTCGGCACGCGGAATGTAATAAAAAACGGCGGCTATTTAGAGAATGGAGTATTACATATCCCCTATCAGACTCCGGTTGCTCCACCGTTTGAGAGGCAACACAAGAAATAACTATAAAATAAACAGGGTGTTTTTAAACAAAATAAAATAAAAGGAAATGCTATGGTAAACTTTAGTAGATGTATGATGTTACTAACACTTTTTTGCCGCCCGCATGGATTGGGCGAAAGACGGTAAGGGTAATCGGAACCCCGTGGTTGGCATAGATGGCGATGACACCCTTGATATCCTGACGCTGAAGCCCAAACTAGGGGTCGCAGTCAAACTGGATGCGTCCCAAACAATCGATCCCGATGGAGATGCCTTGAGCTACAAATGGTGGGTTCAACCTGAAGCGGGATCGTACACGGGGACAATTGAGATTAAGGATAACTTTTCCGATCAGGTGACCATTGAAATCCCAAAAGATTCCGCCGGAAAGACTTTTCACCTGATCTGCGAAGTGACGGATGACGGCGTGCATAACCTCACCTCGTATCGCAGAATCATTTTTGCAGTTGTTCCGTAATTTTTAACCGCAGGATACAACGATGAAACCAAGCATGGAAATCCCGACGAACGAGAAAGCTACACTGATTGGACTAAATGCCGCGAAAAACCGGAGAAGGCTCAGCAGATGATGCGTCAAATGACGGAGCTGCTGGAGGGGATCGATTATCAACCGGTTCTTTTCAATCCCGATCATGACCCCGGCAAATTTTCCGGCGGCATCCGCGAGTATAATAGGGTTCAGGCGAATAAGGGAAATCAATAATGATAGCAAGGAACACTCACATGAATAAATATATAAAAAAAGTCTTACAATCAGTCGCAGTGGCAATCTGCGCGCTACAGGTTGCCTCGGCTGAGAAGCCTCCCAACATTATTGTTATTCTCGCTGATGATCTGGGGTATGGGAGCGTGGGCAGCTATGGAGCCACGAAAGTGAAAACGCCCAACATTGATCGCATTGCTCAGGAAGGGATTCGGTTTACGGATGCAAACACGCCTTGTTCGGTATGCATGCCCACCCGATACAGCATGATCATGGGCGAGTATCCATGGCGCCGGGAGATTGGGCTAGCCTACCGTCCGGGACCGATGCAGCTTCCCGCTGGTCGGCCTAATATCGCATCCATGCTGCAGTCGGAGGGATACGTTACCGGTGTCGTTGGAAAATGGCACCTCGGCATCGGGGAAGATCCGGTTGACTGGCGAAACAGTTTGAAGCCGGGACCGCTCGAACGCGGATTTGATTACTATTTCGGTTTTCCGATCAATCTGCAAACTCCACCAATCGTTTACATTGAAAACCATCATTTGATCCATCCGGAAGATCCGCTTGACGAGGACGGCGAGGGAGGCGCAGAAAAATCACAAGTTGATTACGTTACCATGACCGATGTCATTACGGGCAAGGCCGTTTCCTTTATAGAAACAAACAAGGATAAACCTTTCTTTCTTTATTACGCGACGCATCAGGTTCACTACCCGACTCATCCGGCACCTCGGTTTATAGGTACCAGCGATGCTGGGATCTATGGTGATTACATCCAAGATTGCGATTGGTCTGTCGGGCAGATCCTCAACACGCTTGATCGGCTTGGACTGACCGAAAATACCTTGGTGTTTTTCACGAGTGACAACGGAGGGATGAATAACACTAGATTTCATAATCCGCCAGGGGTAGGAATTTCGGACGAAGAAATAGGATTTTCTAAAAATGCTCCCTGGAGCGGATACAAGTTCAGTTCAAATCAGGGCGGCTCCAGGGTGCCTTTTATGGCTCGCTGGCCGGGGAAGATCACCCCAGGCAGTCAAACCGATACCCTCATTTCCTTGGTGGACTTCTATGCCACGTTTCGGGAGTTGTTGGGTCAAAAGAATGACGGGCAGGGACTGGATAGTTTCAGTTTCCTCGGCCACTTGCTTCCCGAGCGGACGAACGAAACGACCGATCGCACTTATGTGGTCTATCAGTCGGAAATAAGTCTGATTGGGATTCGGGAGAAAGAATGGCTACTCACTGTCGGGGGAGTTCCGCGTAAGATGACCGCTTACCCCGCACAGGCCCCACCCGGAACAAAGCCGGTCCGCAGCACGTTGTATCACCTGACCGAAGACCCAAAAGAAAAAGTGAACGTACACGATCAATACCCAGAGGTTGTTCAACGGATGGAACGGATCCTGGAAAAGGAAAAGGCTAGAACGCTTTTGTCCGGTTCCGACCGCCATGACAAAACTTGACGTCGAAATGCACATTTCAATATCCGGTGAATTCATAACTCGTCTCTGCAATGCAACTATCTGACCTCGCCAAAAAGAACCCGGAGAAGGCTCAGCAAATGGTGCAGCAGATGACGAAGCTGCTGGAGTACGTCAACTATCAGCCAATGCGTTCGAATCCCGATTACGATTCCAGTAAATTTTTCGACGGAATGCGTGAATACAACAGAGTCCAAGCGAAAAAGGAGAATTGAACGAGTGGTTAAACTACAGGTTTCTTTCATGAAATGCTCAATAAAACATATCCTACGATCATTCGTAGTAGCCATCTGCTTGTCGCAGGTTGCCTCGGCTGAGAAGCCAAACATAATTGTGATTCTGGCCGATGATCTGGGGTATGGGAGCGTGGGCAGCTATGGAGCCGCGGTGGTAAGTACGCCCAACATCGACCGTATCGCGCGAGAGGGGATCCGGTTTACGGATGCAAGCACGCCCAGTTCCGTATGCACTCCGACTCGCTACGGCTTAATGATGGGCGAGTACCCCTGGCGTCAGGAGATCGGGCTTCCCATAACCATGGCACCGATGCAGCTTCCCGCCAATCGGCCGAATATCGCTTCCATGCTGCAGTCGGAAGGCTATGCCACGGGTGTGGTGGGGAAATGGCACCTGGGTTTCGGTGACGAGCCGGTCGATTGGCAAAACAGTTTGACTCCGGGACCGCTCGAACGCGGTTTCGATTACTATTTCGGCTTCCCGATCAATCTAAACAACCCCCCGGTCGTTTACATTGAAAATCATCAGTTGATCCATCCGGAAGATCCGCTTGATCAGAACGGGAAAACCGGTGCCAAAAAATCCCAAGTTGATTTGGACACCGTGACCGATGTGATCACGGGTAAAGCCGTTGCCTTCATTGAAAAAAATAAGGAGGAACCGTTCTTCCTGTACTTCGCAACCCATCAAGTCCACATACCAATCCATCCGGCCCCGCGCTTTGTCGGGAAAAGTGATGCCGGGATCTATGGCGATTTTATCGAGGATTGCGATTGGTCCGTCGGGCAGATCCTCGACACGCTCGACCGACTGGAATTAAGTGAAAATACTCTGATCTTTTTCACGAGTGATAATGGAGCTATTGGGTGGCCGGCCACGTATAAGGGCGAGCAGACTGGTGGAAAAGACGGGGACTTCGGCTTCTTTCGAAATGCACCTTGGAGCGGATTTAAATTTGGGACGGAGCAGGGCGGATCCAGAGTGCCTTTTGTGGCTCGCTGGCCCGGGAAGATTAGGCCAAGCAGTGAAAGTGATACCCTCATTTCCTTGGTGGACTTTTATGCTACGTTCCGGGAATTGTTGGGCCAACAGGATGACGAGCAGGGCATAGATAGTGTCAGTTTCCTCGGCCATCTGATTCCAGGGCGAAAGGACGGCCTGGCCGTTCGGCGCAGCCACACGGTCTATCATGCCGGAAAAAATTCTTTTCTGGGAATTCGCGAAAAAGAGTGGCTGCTTACGTTCGGCGGTATCCCAAAGCATACGATTAGTGGTAAGACCGGCGAATCGATGCCCGGCAGGCTTTATCATCTGCCCAGTGACCCAGAAGAAAAGAGAGATGTATATGAACAATACCCTGAGGTTGTTCAGCGGATTGAGCAAGAGATGCAAGATGAACTAGCGAAGAAGGAGTCCCCGTACCGCGTCAGCAATGGACAGATTATTGAAGTCGATTAGTACAACAAACTCATAGTGTATCTCGATAATCAAAAGTCAGTTAGGGCGCCCGTGAATAAACAAACATTAGGTATTTTAATGGCCACCGCTGTTTGGCTCGGGCTGAGTTGCTTGGCTTCGGCCGAGCGGGGGAAACAGTGGTATGGTGCAATTCCGTCTGAACCGGGCGACGAACAGTTCCAGCGTATTTATGTGGAGGATGCGACCCTCTTTCATGAAGACGGCAGCGAGGTGGCGCTCTGGGGGGTGAATTTTCAGTCGGCGATGTCTTGGGAGTGGGCCCGGTCACAGCGAGGTGGGGGAAAGCGCGCGTTTGATTCCAGTCATTGGAAATCAATTGTTGACCGCAGTTTTGATGAAATTCAACAGATGGGCTGTAAGGTGATTCGCATTCATTTATGTCCCGGCGACTTTGCCGACAGCAAGGGTAACTTGGTTGAAAATGAGTGGCTCGACATGGTCGACTATACAATTGCGGAGAGTCACCGGCGCGGAATTTATCTCTATTTTGCGCTAATTAACCATCTGCAGGTGCAGGGAGGGGTAGTGGATGGCGCGTTTATTGATTATAACGACAAGGATCTCCGCTGGGAGTTGATGGTTGATCCTGGGAAAATCGCGATTTCAGAGAACTATATCCGACAGTTTGTAAATCGGCGGAACCCCTACGATAACAATCGGAAATATAAGCATAATCCTGCATGGATAATTGCGGAGATTATGAACGAGCCCACGTGGCCAAAAAGCGTTCCGCTGCCGGGGGAGTTTCCGGTCGGACGGGCGGCTTACGACCAGTGGTTGATGGAAAACAGCAAGGTGGATAGCAACGCGTCATGGGATGAATTCAGGTATCAAAAAACAAAAACCTATTTGAACCGGATGGATGCACTACTGTACGAAGAAAAAGTTCCGGCTGTACCCTGCTGGAATCTTTTCTGGGCGAGAGGCCCCATTCACCAAGGGTGGGTCAGCTACGATGCGGCAGCAGATTCGGATATCCCGGTAGTCAGCTTTGGAACCTATATCGGGAAAGAACTGGCGAATCGGACGATGAAACAGCAACCCGAACAATCCGTGGATCTGAGCACGACCAACATGTTTCCGGAAATACAGGATTCTTACGACAAAGAGGATTGGCAGGGCTGGGCTCAGCAGGATCGTTTTAAGAATAGAAAAGCCCGGATTGTTTATGAGTTTAACACGAATTTCAACCTGTCCTCCTACGTCCATCCGGCGATGGCTAAATATTTCCGCGCACAGGGGGTGCAGGTGGCCACGATGTGGACTTATTATCTGAGAGAGGAGGGCAGCGAGGGTAGCAAAAACGAAAGGGCCAACCTTAATCTGGTGACCACCCCGAGGAAAGCGGCCGGCTTTATGGTGGCGGGCAAAGTCTTCAAGGAAACCTCACGCTACGTTCCTCATGAAACCACGGCAGAAGATGCCGATCAATTTGGTAATGTGGCATTTTCGTTTCCCATGGATTTAAGTGCTTATGCAACGGATAGTTTATTGATTCATTCCGGTGATCTGGATGGCAATTTCATTGAGCTGCCGCAAGCTCCGGAGCAAATTTCCGGCTATGGCAGCTCGCCTTTTGTTCAATACCAAGGCAAGGGTATGTATTTCTTAGACGCCGTGTTTGCGGATGGGCGTTTTTCCAACCGCTGGACTCTGCGGATCATGCCCCATGTCGGGTTTGGGGAAGATGATTACCCGATTATAGATGTCGCTCAGGAACTCCCGTTCACCCTGCGCCTTCCCGGCATGGACTTCAGGGGTTGGGGCGTCTATAGCATCACGCACGGGAGAGAGATGGGCGCGGATACCACCCCGCAATCCATTTCCTTTGAGGCAGCACCGGGCGACTACGAAATCGTGTATAAAAATCCTTGAAGTATATGAATGAAATGCTGCGGTGCCAATTGCTGACTCACGAACGGTGGGTGAATTAACCCTGAAGTTTAATGACCAAAGCGCGCTTTGGATCGTCTACGACGTTCAAAAGGCGTTTATAAAAAATATCAAAAATGAAAAACAAGTTAATTAAAATAATAGCTTCCGTATTTTCGATGTATACCGTGTTGGGCCTGTCGATCTTCATGGTTTCCCCCATGGCCCATGCGGCTTCGTTTAAACCGCGAATCGTTGTCTTAACGGACATTAGTCTCGACGAACCGGATGACCATCAATCGTTGATTCGTTTATTAGCACACGCTGATCTGTACGAAATAGAAGGCATCGTGCTCACTACCGGTTGGTCTATACGTAACCCTAAAGAAGATATGGCTATGGCGAAGAGCACGGTTGATGCTTATGGTCAAGATCTGCCGAATCTTCTCAAACGCTCAAACCAGACGGGATTTGCTCAGGACAGCGAGCGGCAGGAAATCGGTTACTGGCCGAGTGCTCAATATTTGAGAGACCGCACGATGTTCGGCAGTATGGTGATGGGAAAGGAGTTCATCGGAATGGACAATACTTCAGCAGGCAGTGAACTCATTATAAAACTGGCGGATGAAGACGATGATCGTCCTATTTGGGTCACTTTTTGGGGGGGAGGCAATACCCTTGCTCAATCAATATGGCAGGTGCAGCAAACCAGAAGTGAATCGGACCTCAAAGCGTTTTTGCATAAAGTCCGCGCCTATGCGATTGCAGATCAGGATACGAATAATAGAACCAGTTCTGAATTAAGTTCTCATGCTTGGATGCGTCGTGAATTTTCGGACGATATGATTTTTATTTGGGACGAAAGTGCATGGCATTATCAAGTTTCCGCGGCAAGAAGAGGCAAATGGCCCAGGTATGAGGGTCAAATACAGCATCACGGCAACCTCGGAGATCGGTATCCAATCTATCATTATGGGGTTGAGGGGGACACTCCGTCGTTTCTGCATCTCTTGCCGAATGGACTCAATGATCCGGACATACCCGTTCAGGCAGGGTGGGGCGGCTATTCTGAATGGGGGTTGGGCGAGGATAATAACGGTTATTCATACAGAAACAGAAGAGGAATGGGTGATGCTCACACCATTTGTAAGGTTTACGCGGAATATTTTGAACCCGCGATATTCAACAATTTTGCCGCCCGCATGGATTGGGCGAAAAACGGTAAGGGTAATCGAAATCCGATCGTGGTAATCGAAGGCGATGGCAGCCTTGATATTCTGACGCGGAATCCCCGACCAGGGTCTTCGGTCGACCTCGATGCTTCCCAAACAACCGATCCCGATGGCAATACACTGACCTATAAATGGTGGGTTCAACCAGAAGCGGGGACGTACAAGGGTGTCGTCGGAGTTATGGAAAGCACGACTAGTCAGGCAACGATTGAAATCCCGGCTGATTCCGGCGGAAAAACCTTTCACCTCATCTGCGAGGTCACGGATAACGGTGTACCTACTCTCACCGCGTATCGCAGAACTATTTTTGCTCCCGTTCCGTAATTTCCAATCGGGAATTGTGGAAGGGGGGGCATGAAAATAGGCCATGTTGCTGGAATCGAAAAAACCTTGGATTTTTCATTTCCCGCAATGACGAAAATTAGTCACCCAGCGCGCCCTGACTTGCGACGTAGCGGAAAACAAAAGTCTGGTTACCCCAAACATCGCTTTGGTTACTCCCGACAAACCAGCCACGGTAGGTCGAGTTGGATTCGATGATTCAGAGATTCGGATGACGGACCGCGAAGTAGTGGTAGGCGATAGACGCGAAGTTTGGGCAATATGTCAGGGGCGTCGTGGAGGGCTTGGACAAGATTCTCAATGCCGCCCCAAATCAAGACGTGCAGGGGTCGCTTCCCGGACGCTTACAACTTTGCGAGCGCAGTGCACAATCCATTGGGAGCCCTCCGTCGGTTCACGATACCCTGCGTAGGGGGCGGATTTGGTTTCACCCTGCTTTGGTGATGACACGCAAGGCGGCGGGGGTGGGGTAGTGATCCCAGTAGGTGCGGAGATTCGGATAGTCCTGTGCGTAGAGATCAATCACCTCGATGATGTGCTGTTTGCGACCGGCTTCAAAAGGCTACGAAATCAGCCCCTCGATATCAATCCGATCGGCCTCGATCGGAAGGTGAGCCATTGACTGATAGTCGTCGGGATCGGTGCCGCCGATGTCTGAGTAGACGATGACGCGGTGACGTTCGGCGGCACCCGAGGGAGAGGGCTCGGCGTGGCAATCCCAGACGACCAGACTCCAACCCAGCAGGAAGCAGGTGCGAAACCCTTTCATGATTAATCGCGGGAGTTCGAGTTCATCTTGTCCAACGCCACGGCCAACAGAATCACGCCGCCTTTGACCACCTGTTGCCAGAACGGGGACACGTTGAGCAGGAAGAGACCGTTGTTGAGCACGCCAATGATGAGGCAGCCCAGCACGGTGCCGAGAACGGAGCCGCGTCCGCCGGAGAGGGAGGTGCCGCCGATGACGACCGCCGCGATCGAATCGAGTTCGTAACCGAGACCGGCGTTGGGCTGCGCGGAGTCGAGGCGAGCGGTGACCAACAACCCGGCGATGCCCGCGAGGCCGCCGCCGAGGGTGTAGACCCAAACCTTGATGCGATTGACGCGTAGACCGGTCAGCAAGGCCGCGCGCTCGTTGCCGCCCACGGCGTAGAGGTAGCGGCCGAATTTTGTTTTACGGGTAAGGGTGACAAACACGCCTACCAGCACGACGGTGATCCACACGGGCATGGGCACGCCGAGGAAAATCCCAGTGCCGATATAGCCGAACCCCGGGCCGAGGCCGGTGACGGGGAAGCCGCCGGTCCAGAGCATGGTCAACCCGCGGGCGATGCTGAACATGCCGAGGGTGGCCACAAACGGGGGTAGTTTAAATCGGGTGATGACGAAACCGTTGAACCAGCCGAGAAGCAGGCCGACGATGATCGCGCAGATGATGGCTCCAGTGAGAGTAAACTGGAGTAACACGTCGAACATGGGCAGGGCGATGCCGTTTTTCAGCACGCCAGCGGCGATGGCCCCGGAGAGCGCCAAAATGGCGCCGACCGACAAGTCGATGCCCCCGGACAGAATGATCAGCGTCATGCCGATCGAGAGACACAGGTTGACGGAGATCTGGCGCAGGATGTTCCAGCTGTTGTCGACGGTGAGAAACGAGTCGGACAGCAGCGACATCGCGACAACCATCAGCATCAGGGCGATCAAGGACTGGGATTTGATCAGCAGCTCTTTGGCGGGAGTGGAGTTCGTGCTCATGAGGTGGATACAGAGTGAGGCAGGGCAGCCTGCATCAGGGATTCTTCGTTGGCCTCGGCTCGAGGCAGGTCGGCGGTCTTGCGGCCCTCGCACAGCACCATCACGCGATCGGACAGGGCGAGGATTTCGGGCAATTCGGAAGAGACCACGATCACTGCCAGGCCGCTGGCACTGAGCTCGTGGATCAGGGTGTAAATTTCTTCCTTGGCGTTGACGTCGATGCCGCGAGTGGGCTCGTCGAGGAGTAGTACGGATGGTTCGGTCGCCAGCCACTTACCCAGAATCACCTTCTGCTGATTGCCGCCGCTGAGGTTGCGGATGATCTGTTTTATCGAAGGAGTCTTGACCCGAAAGCGGGCAACGGATTCCTGGACCATTTTACGTTCCGCCCTTTCGTTGATGAACCCCCGGCGGGCGAAGCGAGGAAGGCTGGCGAGACTGGCGTTTTCCACCACCGACATGCCCAGCACGATCCCTTCGCGTTTGCGGTCCTCAGGGGCCAGAGCCAAGCCGTGAGCGATGGCGTCGACCGGGCCGGTGATGCGGACTTGGTGGCCGTCGACAAAACAAGTGCCGGATGCAGTTCGGGGATGCAGGCCGAAAATGGACTCGAGGAGTTCGGTGCGACCGGCACCCATGAGGCCAAAAATGCCAAGCACTTCGCCGCGATGCACGTTGAGGCTTACGTCGTGCAGGAGGAAGTCACCGGGACGATCCGGGTGGGCGAGGGACACGTTTTCGACTCGTAAGACCTCCGCCCCGAGCGTGGCTCCCGTGCGAGGAGGGCGGGCCTGCATGGTGCGACCGACCATCATGCGCACGATTTGATCACGGGTCAGATCCTGCAGCGGTGCTGCGCCGATGAGTTTTCCATCCCGCATCACCACCGCGTCGTCGCCGATGCGGGTGAGCTCTTCGAGTTTGTGCGTGATGTAGGCGATGGCTACGCCCTGTTTTTTGAGTTTTGCGACGATGCCGAAAAGCACCTCAATTTCATGCTGAGTGATAGCCGAGGTGGGCTCGTCCATGATGAGCACCCGGGCGCTGGTCGAAAGGGCTTTGGCGATCTCGACGATCTGTTGCTGGCCGACGCGCAGTTGGCTGAGTGGCGTGGTTGGGGCCACCGCGAGGTCGAGTTGCTCCAGGAGTTTGGTCGCGTCGCGATTCATCTTGGCCGCGTCAATAAATCCGAAGCGATTGACGGGCTCGCGGCCGAGAAAAATGTTTTCTGCGACGGTGAGATTGGCGGCGAGATTCAGCTCCTGGAAAATCATGGAGATGCCCGCTTCCCGCGCCTCGCGAGGATTGGCAAAACGCACGACCTCGTCGCCTAGTTTCACTTCGCCGGAATCCGCCGGGAACACCCCCGCGATGATGTTCATGAGGGTGGATTTCCCCGCCCCATTTTCTCCGAGTAACGCGGTGAGCCGGCCGCGGCGCAGTGTCAGGCTTACGTCGTCCAACGCCCTCACGCCGGGGAAGGATTTACCAATCCCGTGCGCGGTCAACGCGATGTCCCCGAGTTCGCTCATAGAAAATCAATGACGACGGGCACGACGGTGAGCGACGTCGAATCGACCGCAGAGTCCGGGATCTCCACGCCGCCCGCAAACTGCACGGTCCTGCCGACTGCAGCTTGCGTTTGCAGCGCGGGAAATACGTCGGCTTCGACCCGTTGATTAATCGCGGCGGAAAGCGCATTGAAGTCCTGGGCGTTGGGGAAATCGCTTACGTTGAGTAGTCCGGAGCCGTCGCGGATGGCATTCCCGAATACGGGGCCGATCTCGATCACGGCCGAGCCTCCCTCGGGGAGGGCAATGACGATGGTGTCATCGGCGATGGAAGTGATTTCACCGCGTCCGCGAACGAAGTAGGACGTGTGACCACTCAAGCCCAAGCGATGACCGAGGCGGGTGGCCGCCGCCTGAGGGTCGGTTTTGAGCGCCGCCAAAAGTTCGGTCGCATCGATCGCCGAGGCCGTGGCCAGGTGCAAGGGGCCAGTCCAAAACGATTCGACGAAAGCGGGCGCGTTGAACGCGGCGTCGGCGGTGTGCTGCCGTGCGGCCTTGAGGGGCACGATGCGAAACAGGGGGACGGCGGTCACGAACACTCCGACGGCGACGATCCCGGCGATCCAAGGCACCACACGGGAGGAGGAGGTTGAAATCTCGCGCGACACGGGGCGGAAATTATTTGCGGCCGTAGTCGCCGAACTTGCTGACGTTTTCGCGGGTCACGAGCTCGACGGCGACGGGAATTTTTTGGGGAAAGTCGCGTTTACCTTTGATGTAGGCATCCGCGCTTTCGGCCGCGGTTTGAGCCATGACTTTGGGGAACTGCATGCCGGTGGCGACGATCTTGCCCTCGGCGATGGAGCGCACGACATCGTCGGCACCATCGAAGCCGAACACCTTGACCTTGTCGGCCTTACCCGCGGCGATGAGGGCTTGGTAGGCCCCCATGGCCATGGCGTCATTGCCGCAGAATACGGCGTCGATGTTCGGGTTGGATTGGAGCACGGCTTCGAGCACTTCGAGGGCCTTTGCCCGATCGAAATCAGCACTCTGTTGCGCGACCATTTTTAACCCCGGAAAGCGGTCAACCACGCTGTGGAAGCCCTTGGAGCGATTCCAGGTATTGTTGTCGCCCACGAGGCCGAGCAGCTCGACGTAGGTCCCGGTTTTGCCGACTTCTTTAACGAAGTATTGGCCCAGCGCGACGCAGCCGGAGTAGTTGTCGGAGAGGATCTGGGAGGTCGCCGCATCGGTGGCGTTGACCTCGCGATCCATGCAAAACACGGGGATACCAGCCGCTTTGGCTTTGCGCACATTGGCGATGGAGCCGTCGGCGTCGGTGGGGTTGAAGAGGATGGCCTGGTAGCCCGAGGCGATGATGTTTTCGTAGTGTGACGTCTCTTTGGCAGGATCGTTTTGGGAGTCGAAGATGGTGGCTTCGTAGCCCAGTTCTTTGGCTCGATCACGGGCCGTCTCGGCGAGAACGACAAACCACGGATTGTTCAGCGTAGAGATGACGACGGCAACACGTTTGGTACTCGATGGGGTGGCGGATCCGGCGTCGGCGGTGGCACCAGAATCGGCCCGTTTACAGCCGGTAAAGGCCGTGATGAAGACCAGCACCAAAGTGCGCAGGAGAACGGTAAAGCGGGGAATCGAATTCATGGGAGTTTGAATGAGACTAAGATGAGGCCGAAAACAGCCAATGGAGAAAGAGAGGTCGAGGCGGAGGGGGGATCGTGAAAACTATAAAGTAATTTTATGGATACTTCTTCCGCTATTTTGGCCGAGGTTATCTCTTTCCTAAGATAGGGGAGGAGTCCACCGAAGCGGCTTTAATGAGGCCGTTTTGCGCGGTCGAACTCGCACTTTTCCAAAGATGGGCAGGAGCGAACAGCTAGATGGGGTATGCGCCGTTCCACCTAAAACAGCCGACGACCGACCGATTATGCTGATTGTTTGGGGTCGGTGAAATCGTGCTCCGCGCGGTAGGCTCGCGGGGTGCAGCCGCAGGCGCGGCGAAAGGCTTCATTGAATCGGCTAATGGAGTTAAAGCCGGAGCTGAACGCGATTTCCACGATCTTCTGGTCCGTGGTCGCGAGGAGGCGTTGAGCATGCGACACGCGGTGATGGGTAAGGTAGTCGATCAGGGTAGTGCCGAACACTTTTTTGAAGAGGTTCATGGCATAGTTGGGGTGCAGCCCGACTTCCTCACTGATCTCGGCGACCGAGAGGGGGTCGGCATAACGTTGGGCCACGATACAGGCCATCTGCTCTACTTTATTGAGACCGCCTTGTTGCAGGGAAAGCTTGGAGTGCCGGGTCTTTTTGGGGGAGGGAGTCGGCAGGCCCAAAGCGAGGCGACGTAGTCGCGCTTCCATCTCCAACATTACGATTTCTTTGGCCTCGGTGTTACCCGATCTCAAGTCACGTTGCCACTGCGCGAAAAGAGATAGGTCGACCGAAGAACGATTTTCGAGTTGTTCGGTCGCGACTTCCCCCCGCATGAGGGGAATGGTCAGGCGTTCCGGTAGCTTGCATTGGATGAACCAAGATAGCGGAATCGTGGCCACGAAGTATTCCGTGTTCTTGGCGTAGTCGATGATCTGGTGCGGGATGGCGGCCCAAAATGCGGTCAGGTGGCCTGCCTCCACGCACACCTTGTCCCCCCCGAGCATGTAGGTCACTGAGCCGGTGTGCAGCATGTTGAGCTCGATCTCGTTGTGGTGATCGGGACGGGGCATGGGAGAAGGACTCCAACGAACGCAGGTAAATCCGTAGGGTGAGAAGTCGGGGCGCTTGGGGTCGAACTTATCCATTGTTAGAATCCCGGAGGTATTTGGGATAAAGGCGGAAGAATTAGGGGTAAAAGTAGGATAATCTTCCCTGACTCGTCAATTGTCCCCTTCGCTGGGCTGCTTCGACTGTCCCTACACTTGCCCTGCCTTGATCTGGGATCGCCGATGCGAATGGATCCGAAATTTATCTCACTTTTATGCCCTCTTCCTCTTCCGCAATCGGTGTTATCATTGGTAATCGCGATTTCTTTCCGGATCGCCTCGTTCCGGATGCCCGCAAAGATATCAGCAGTCTCTTCGCGAGCATGGGAATCAAGGCTGTCATGCTCTCTGCTGAGGAAACCAAACTGGGCGGAGTGGAGACGTTTGCCGACGCCCGCAAGTGCGCCGAACTTTTCCGGCGGGAGCGCGATCGTCTGATCGGTGTGCTGGTGGTGTTGCCGAATTTCGGCGATGAAAAGGGGGTCGCCGATACCCTCAAGTTAGCGCAGCTCAACGTGCCGGTGCTGGTGCAAGGTTATCCGGACGAACTGGACAAACTTGATCCCATTCGTCGTCGCGATTCGTGGTGTGGTAAGATTTCCGTCTGCAACAATCTGCGACAGGCTGGCATTCCGTTTTCCCTGACCACTGAGCACGTGGTCCATCCGACCGCGCCTTCGTTTCGCGCCGACCTAGAACGTTTCCTCGCCGTATGCCGCGTGGTGCGGGGCATTCGCGGTGCGCGCCTCGGCGCTGTCGGCGCGCGGCCAGGGGCGTTTAATACCGTGCGTTACTCGGAGAAGATTCTTGAGCGCGCCGGCATCTCGGTCACGACCCTCGATCTTTCCGAAATTCTCGGGGCAGCCGCGAAGCTCGGCGACCGTGACACGCGACTGCTGGCCAAAGTCGACGAAATCAAAGCATACGCCAATACCTCGGCCGTGCCGCCGGCCAAACTCATTAAAATGGCGAGCTTGGGCGTGGTGCTGGACGACTTCGTCGCGCAACACGAACTCGACGCGACGGCGCTGCAATGCTGGACCTCCGTTCAAGCCAACCATGGCTGCAATGTCTGCACGTCGATGAGCATGATGAGTGAGGCGATGTCGCCGAGCGCGTGTGAAGTCGATGTGACCGGGGTGCTCACGATGTATGCGATGCAACTGGCGTCGAATACGCCGAGTGCGCTGGTGGATTGGAACAACAACTATGGGTCTGACCCCGACAAGTGTGTGCTCTTCCATTGCGGTAACTGGGCCAAATCCTTCCTGCCAGATATCAAGGTGCTCAACGCCCCGATTCTGGGCTCCACCCTTGGGGTCGAAAACACCTGGGGGGCCCTCGATGGTCGCACGCCCGCCTCGCCGCTCACCTATGGACGTATCACGACGGATGATACGGCGGGGGTGATTCGAGCCTACGTCGGACAGGGGCACCTGACCAATGATCCCATCGTGACGTTCGGCAATCGGGCCGTGGCGCAAGTGCCGAAACTACAAAAACTCATGCGGCACGTGTGCGAACACGGCTTCGAGCATCATGTGGTGATGAATGCATCGCATACGGCAGCGGTGCTGGAGGAAGCCTTTGGCCGCTATTTGGGCTGGGATGTTTATCATCACGAGGCGCCTGACGCCTGAGGAAATTTTGTCATGAATGATCACGATCTCGCGTTGCGGGCGGTAAATTTACGCCGTCGCTTTCTTCGACTCATTGTTGACGCCGGTGCCGGCCACACGGGTGGTGGCTTGTCCTCGATGGATATTCTGCAGGTGTTGTATCGACGGGTGTTGCGGGTGACCCCGGAGACGGTCAATGACCCGAACCGGGATCGTTTTGTGCAAAGTAAAGGCCACTGTGTGGAGGCGCTCTACACCGTGCTGGCCGATTGCGGATACATTGAGGCCGCCGCCTTGGAAACGGTGTGTCACTATCAGTCACCTTTTGTGGGTCACCCGACCCGCAAAATCAGGGGTATAGAGGTTAACACTGGAGCCCTCGGTCATGGCCTTCCTATTGCGGTAGGTATGGCCCTCGCTGCTCGGATGGATGAAGCGCCCTCCCGGGTCTTCACTCTGATGGGCGACGGTGAATTGGCTGAGGGCTCCAACTGGGAGGCTGCGCAAGCCGCGTCCCACTACCGCCTGGATCGTCTAGTCGTGATCCTCGATCACAATCGTTTACAGATCACGGGCAAGACTCGTGACGTCATGTCCAATGAGCCCCTCGCCGACAAATGGCGGGCTTTCGGCTGGCACGTGCGCCCCGTTGATGGACACGATTACGCCGCGCTTACCGAGGCACTCACGACGCCCCCTCCTGAGGGTCAGCCGTTGTGCATCATCGCCGAAACAGTAAAGGGCAAAGGCATCAGTTTTATGGAAAACGTCGGCAAGTGGCACCACGGCGTGCCGTCCTCCGCTGAGTTTGCTCAGGCGATGGTTGAATTTGATGCCGCAGAAGCGGCGTTGTTGAAAGAGGTGTCCTTATGAGTGCTCCCGCTCCGTCTATGTTTACGGCTGAAGCGCAGGCCATGATCGCTCAGTTGGGTCTTAAAAAAGGTCGCGCCAATCTCGAGGTATTTGGGGATACACTCCTAGAGTTGGCCACGGCTGACCGCAATATTATCGTGGTCACCAGCGACTCGCGGGGATCCGGCAAACTAGGTCCCTATGGCCAATCGCTGCCGAAGCAAATTGTCGAGGTGGGCATCGCTGAACAAAACCTTGTCGGTATCACGGCGGGCCTCGCGTTGAGCGGGAAGAAGTCCTTTGGCGTTTCGCCCGGATGCTTTCTTACCGCCCGTTCACTTGAGCAGATCAAAAACGACGTGTGCTACTCCAATGCCCCGGCCGTTCTGGTCGGCATCAGCTCCGGCGTGAGTTATGGGGCCCTGGGCAGCACTCACCATTCTTTGCACGACTTTGCGGTTCTACGGGCGATTAACAACATCACGGTTGTCGCGCCGGCCGACAACTTAGAGACGCGGGCGGCCGTTCGTTATGCGGCGGCAGCGAAGCGCCCTGTTTTTCTCCGTTTCGGCAAGGCCGCGATGTATGATTTGCATGCCACAGATCCCGTGTTGAATGAGGGGCAGGCTCTCACACTCCGTGCAGGCAACGACGTCGCTTTTCTCGCCAGCGGTGAAACGGTGGTGCACGCGTTGCTGGCCGCCGAAGCGTTGGCGGCGGTGGGCATCAATGCCCGCGTGTTGAGTCTGCCGACCATCAAACCACTCGACACTGCCGCAGTGCTGGCCGCGGCGCGGGAATGTCGGGCACTCATCACGGTCGAAGAACATTCTGTGCACGGTGGCCTGGGTGAAGCCGTCGCGTCGGCGGTCCTCAGTGCCGGAGTAAGCCTGCCGTTCCGCATCGTGGGCATGCCCGATGAGGATACGGTCACCGGGGCGCAAGCCGACATCTTTGGGCACTACGGCATCTCGATGGAAGGGCTGCGTGATCTCGCGCTAAACCTGCTGGCTTCGGCTTAACTCATTCCAGCATCTCGATGCTCCACCTCGCCCTCGACCAAAGCACGTCCGCCACCAAGGCCCTGATCTTCAGCGCCGATGGCCAGATAGTGGACCGAGAAACGCGGGATCACACTCAGCACTACCCTCAACCTGGCTGGGTGGAACATGACGCGGAGGAGATTTGGCAAAATACGTTGCACGTGTTGGGCACCGTCGCTGCGCGGCAGGCCGACCGCTGGTCCGAGGTGGTCGCTCTCAGTATCACCAACCAACGCGAAACGATTCTTATCTTCGAGCGGAGCACCGGTCGGCCGTTGCACCGTGCCTTGGTTTGGCAATGCCGGCGGGGTAGTGAGATTTGTCGGCAGCATCTGGATACCGGTGATGAAACGTTGGTGCGATCACGCACCGGACTGAAGATTGACCCCTATTTTTCCGGTTCAAAACTGCAATGGATTATGGAGCAATGTCCGGAGATCGCGGCCAAGCTCCACGATGGATCCGCGCTGATTGGCACCATCGACACCTACCTGATTTATCGGCTGACGGGAGGAGCGGTATTTGCGACTGACGGTACCAACGCCTGCCGCACGCTGCTGTTCGACATCGGTGATCGGCGCTGGTCCGAAGAGCTCTGTGCGCTGTGGCACGTGCCTTCGGCCGCACTCGCCGAAGTGCGCGAGAGTTCGGCGACATTTGGCGCAACGACCCTCGATGGTCGCTGGGCGAAACCGTTGCCGATTCGTGGGGTAATGGGAGATTCCCAAGCTGCACTTTTGGCCCAAGGTTGCGTGAAACCGGGTAGTGCCAAAGCCACCTTTGGCACTGGGTCTTCGCTGTTGCTCAACATCGGCGATCAACCGCGTATCTCTTCCCAAGGGGTGCTCACCACTCTCGCTTGGACGCTTAATGGTGAATCCGCTTATGCTTACGAAGGACTAATTATTTCCGCGGCTTCGACGCTTACTTGGTTGCGCGATCAACTCGGATTGGCGGCCACAGTTGCCGAGTTCGATCAATGGGCCTCCGCGTTGTCTGACAACGGTGGGGTCTATCTTGTGCCCGCGTTTACTGGGCTTGGTTTACCGCATTGGGCCCCGGAGGCACGCGCGGCAATCGTAGGCCTGACTAGTCACAGCGACAAACGTCACGTCGCACGAGCGGCCTTCGAATCAATTTCTTATCAAGTGCGCGATGCGCTCGATACCATGCGTGCTGAAGCAGAGCTCCCGTTGGCGGTCGTCTTTGCCGACGGCGGACCGACCGTCAGTGCGTTTCTCATGCAATACACGGCGGACATCACCGGCGTGGATCTCCGCGTTTCCGACGTGGCCGAATGTTCCGCCCTCGGCACCGTCACTGCCGCGCGCATTGGCTTAGGCGAGATTACGTCCCTAGCGCAGTTGCCCCGCCCCTCCTCCAATGCCCGGGTGTATCGGCCTGAGCGCTCATCTGACGAGATCACCCGGTTACATACTGGCTGGCGCCGCGCGGTCGCCCGGGTCCTATTTGAGCCCACGACGGATGTTTGAGCGGTAATCAAAGGTTCTGCCTAACGCTGTCGCTGTGACAGGGGCGCGGTAGTGGCGGGTCAGTAGGGCGTTGGCGGTACCGGCACCGTGATGGGCACTTGAAAGGAACCTTTAGCGATTTTGCTCAATCCCAACATGCGCGGCCCATATCAATGGGCCTCGCTGCGATCAAAACGACGAGGTGTGCAGCGGTATTACCCACCTTCGCTATTAGTGATCTGTTGGCGGAAAATGTTTTGATCATCCGGGCGGGGCTTGAGTCGTTGCGCCGCCCTATGCCTCTAATTTGAAACTGGCGAAAAGCTGATTCCCAGACCATGTTGATGCAGAGACAGCAGGGGGATTTGATCAATGGACAGAGAACCCAGTCGAGCCGTTGGAATACTTGGTGAATCGGTAAGCTGCTTGGTGCACGGTTCACAACGCGAGCGTAGTATTCGACGTCGTTGGCGTTGGCCTCTTTGTAGGCTTCGAGTCGTTTCTCGACCTCCGGATTGTTCCGGAACGTGAGCGGACTTTCCTGATCGGAAGAAGCGGCGAGGGAGTTGTCGTTGGGTTTAGTTTTGATAGCCATTTTTATAGTTGGTTTATGTGCCGTCCACTTGGGTGATGCGGGAAGGCGATGGGCACCGCAGCGAGGAATTCGCCAAAGTTATTTGATGACCGGGTTAAACGCGTCGGCCGGAGTGCCCCTGACCAAACGCAACGCCAAGTCGAATTGTGCACAGACGTCGTCGGCATCGTGCCTGACCAAGGTGAAAGCCATTAGACCCTTGGCATCGATGGATGCGCCGGTATCGCGGAAGCGTTTGTTGATATCGTCAGCAGCTTGATAAGATTCAGCGGCGACGGTTTCGGGAACTTGGAGGTTAAGTGTGATCATGGATGAAATAATTTAACGGTGAAACTGAAGTGTGGATAAATGAGTCCACCGCGGCGGAACGCCGGAGGGACGGAACGAAACGGAACGCAGTCCGGGCCGGGAGACGGAGCCGGGAAGCCGGATGGTCCGGCGTAGACGAACGGTCGGCGAAGGATCGGGGCGAGCCGTGCTTCCGGCGCAGTGCCACGACCCTCGGGCCCGGAAACGTCGTGGCGGCTTGCCGCCGCGTGGTTTCAATGGGCACCGCCACTGTGATGTAGACCCGGGCGATTTCTCGATGAGTCAACAAATCGCCCCGGGATCGAACACCCAGTGATGAGATACCAAATGGAGTTGGGATGAATGACCCCTGACTGGCGGAACGCCGGAGGGACGGGACGAAGCGGAACGAAGGCCGGACCGGAAGTCGGAGCCGGGAAGCCGAATGGTCCGGTTAAGACGAACGGTCGGCGTAGTGAAGTTTCGAGCCGTCCTGCCGGCGCCGTGCCGCGAACCCCAAGCCCGGGAACGTCGTGGCGGCTTGCCGCCGCGTGGTTTCAAGGGAAACCGTGATCGTGATATTCACCCTGCATCAATTTATCCCGTGATCGAATAACCAATGATTGGTAACCATCGTGGGTTTCAAGCTGGTCGACGAAATTGACCAGCTGAACTTCTTTTGGGCGACTATCGATCAACACCGCGTCGGCCTCAGGCGATGAATGTACTATGCGGTCGAGTCCTTCGAGGGAGTTGGATCAATTGTGTAAGCGGGGAATTTTTGGCTCATGTTCGGTCGTGACGAACGGAGACGGTCCAGGCGCGTAAATCCCAACAGTTGAAGCGCCAGTTGCCGGAAACTTGTTAAAGGTTGTGCCGTCGAAGGCGCGGGAAATCGAAGCGCACCAGCCAGTGGCGCTCCGCGTGCATATCCTTGAACGTGCTACTAATAAACAGGCGAACCGTTTTCCAAGGAGCAGACATGGTGGAGATCATTCAATTGAAGAGGTCCGGTTTGTCCATGTTGAAGGCGATCCAGCGCGTTCAGTGAGGCTGAACGCGTCGCCTACGCGCCCATCGTTCAAGGAGTCGGCGCGTGCCGGCTAAGAAAATCTGCCGGCGTGATCGCCGCCACGGGCGATTGCGTGAAATCTCCGACATTGCGCGTGACCACAAAGGCCGAGTCGCTCGTTTCGGCGATCGCTGCCACCGCAGCATCCTCAAAATCATCCATTGGCAGTTGGCGCGCCCGCCGCCAGCCTGCCGCATCGAGGTTGGCGATTTGAAAATGACGCAGCACGCGATCCATTGCGGCTTCCGCGTCCGCCTTCGCAGCGTGTTTGCGCACGAGGTAGTAGAGCGTCGTCAATCCGTGCGCGGGGCACACACCCGTCAGCTTTCCCTCCGCTACGAGGCTCATGACCTGGGCGGAGGCGGGATAGTGCGGCTCGCGTTGCTGAAAAACGTCCAGCAACACGTTGATGTCCACCGTGACCGTCACGCGTGCTTCTTGGCGAGATGCGTGCGATGCGCTTCCTCACCGGAGACGTCCGCCGATACAATGCCGCTGGCCGCCGTCACCTCGGGGTGCGCCGGTCGCTGCAGGTGCTGGCGCAGGCTGCGGGCCTGCTGCGCGAGCAAAGCCTCCGCCGATATGCCCTGCGCCGCCGAATAGGCGCGGAGAAAAGCGAGGTCCTCTTCCGGTAGGGGAATGGAGAGCATTGACATGCCGTAAATCTGCCACGCGAAAGCGATTCTGCCAAGCGCGCAATTGTCTCGTCAAAGCTGGTTGGCACGATGGGGCCGAGGAAGTAGAAAAACACCCATACCGGCCCATAGTCGTGTGGCGGCGGGTTGATGACTCCATAGTCGATTTAATCCGCAGTGATAGAACACGTTTTCCCCTCCGGCACCGTTCCATAGCGCCCATCGAGCATTCCCAGAAAGCGGGACCGGCATTCACCGAAGACCTGATGACAGTTGGGTTGGGATTGGGTTCGGACAGCTTTGACCAGACTCCGATTCTCAATGTTGGTTGAACGCGGTCGGAGTCGTCTGCCACGTAGTGGTGGCGTAGTGGTGGCGTAGTGGTGGGCGAGTAGTAGAGTAGTAGTGGCGTAGTGGTGGAGTAGTGGTGAAGTAGTGAAACGTCCTAATTAACGTTAGGGGTGGCGTGTTCTTACTGGGATAGGTGAAGAGTCTAGGAGCTGTTCACTAATTCGGCGAGTAGATCGTTAAGTACTGTACTTTGCAATAAGGCTATGTCCTAGAATAGGGATGGAAGAAAACACAGTGCGCAGATGGATATCGGATGAATGCTGGGCG